>Ga0316207_10000538_pt1 | contig 58813 bp, 61 predicted proteins | sample 6weekpyrite_MG_FD_204943 | JGI IMG/M metagenome (GOLD analysis project Ga0316207, IMG submission 204943) | Microbial mat bacterial communities from mineral coupon in-situ incubated in ocean water Damariscotta River, Maine, United States -... | ecosystem: Environmental > Aquatic > Marine >...
CGATTAAACCACAGACCAAGAAAAAGTCTCAACTACAAAACTCCATTTGAAGTTTTTATGAAGGAGTTTAGTCAACAATTAGCTAGTTAGATGTAGGTGAAAATTGCACTTATTTTTAGAATTGGCGCCTTTTATTTTAGAAACATCTCACTTTACAACAATAATTTTAAAAAGTAGGAACAGCATACTTTATTTAAAAAGGGGGACATGCTACTTTTTTTTCATTTATTATTCAAACCATTAATTATATGATCAATTGTCTTTTGAAGAGGTTCGATATCATTTTCACAAACATCATAGATTGCTTCGGCATCTAAATCAAAATAGTGGTGCGAAATAATATCTCGTATACCTTTTGCAGCTTTCCAGTTGATATGATGATGTTTTGACAAAAGTTTTTTATCCGTGATTTTGTCGATACTTTTTAGTCCTTCACCAATTGCTATTAGCTGCATACATATTGCATCTAGTTTTTCTAATCCCTCTTCAGAGTCTAAAAAATAATCAACATCATTCACGCTCTCGAAGCGTTTTAAAATTCGTTTTGATGATTTTGAAATTTGTTCTAATGATTCAATAAGAATATCATTAGACATATATTGCCTCATTGGTTATCTGTTCTTTTAAAAACTTGTTCATTTTCTCACGTAATCGTACGATATCCACATGGGCTTTAAATTTTTCTTCAAGATCTTGCTTTATAGTTGATAATAAAAATAGGTTAGGTCGCTCTAGTTGAACGACAATATCAACATCACTACTGTCAGTTGCCGTACCTTTTGCTATAGAGCCGAATAGTCCAATTTGTGATATCCCATAATCTTTCAGATGCTCTTTCTTATACTGTGAAAGTATCGACAATATATTTTCTTTCTTCATTCATCTGCCTAAGGTAATTGATATTGAATTATAACGAATTATTAAGATGTGTAGACAATCTTACCGTATCTCACTGATAAACACTTTCAGCTCTTGATACATTGCGTTTTTTCCCGTATTATCAGCTCTATCCGGAGTCAAAAAGTTTACGTTTGGCGTGCCTGAATAGATAAGTATGCAGTCATCTCGTAGTCCTTCATCAATTTCTGCTACAAACTCTGCTTCACCGTATCTGCTTTTTAGTAAAATGTTCTGCCCTACTTTGACTTTGGAAGTAGCAGGGAAAAAAGCTTTTGTCTCATGTCCAAATTGTGAATTAAGCCCTTTTGATGTTTTTGAGGTTATCAAAAAATATCCATCATCTTTCAAATCAGTAACTTCTATCTTATCGAGAAGTAAAAATTTGCGTTCATCTGTATTGAAGCCTTGACTATACGCTATCTCTTCCCTGTCATTGATGATAGTATCGCTACTTTGCTTCTCATAGCAATCAATATAAAACTCTTCACTTTTGAGTTCCTCATAGTTGAACTCTTGGGTAAGATAGTTAGCTAAATCATACTCGCTTATACCTACCTTTGAATCCTCAATTTTTGGCATCTTAAGCATATAGTTGTGTCCGTAGGATGTTCTTATATCATCTTTTTCCAAAAAAGTTTTTGCGGGTATCACTAGGTTTGCCGCCCTAGAACTCTCGTTTTCATATATACCAAAATATATAATACTTTCTACTTTTGATAATTTTTGCATAACCGTAGCTGATGAGGGCATTTGCGAAAGAGGATTTGCCCCTTGGATAAAAAGCGTATCATATTTTTCAAAAGCTGCCGTAGATGCACTCTCTTTTTCTGTTTTTACAACATTAAAAGGATTTTTTAACCCCTCAGAACTGCTTCCAAGATAACTCACACCACATCCCTCTTTCCCAAAAAGTCCCAAAGTTGCGGCAAAACTGTCAATCGCTCTTAAAACATCAGCGCCAAAACTATACTTTTGAACACCCACACCAACTAATATGGCTACTTTTTTTCCCTTTACAAGAGATAATAGAGTGTTTAATGTTTCAAGTGATAGATCAATTTGTTCTATTATGGTTTCTCTGTCTAATGAATTGACCAGTGTTTGAAACGATTGTAAATTTGTACACTTATCTTCTAAAAAATTATTATCTTGCATATCTTTTTTAAAAACAAATTGAGAAAGTAGCAGTGCCAAATAGATATCTTCACGTGGTCGAATTTGTATATGTAGGTCAGCACTTTTAGCAAAATCTGTTTCCACGGGATCAATGACTACAATATTTTTCCCTTTGATAAAGGGTAGAATATGAGAGTTTGTAACCTTGGGATTACGACCCCAAAAGATAACCGTTTCACTTTTTGCAATCTGCTCTTCACTCATAGCAAAATTAACGCCGCGCCCCTTTAATATGCCCTCTTCTCCGGCAGCATCGCACAATGATCCCTCAGTAAGTGCAGCACCAAATTGTGAAAAGAACTGATCTGTTACAGCTTGCATTTTTCCAAAATTACCGTGAGACCTGTAATGCAATGTATTATCACTCTTTTTTAGTATAGCACTTAATTTCTTAAGTGCCTCATCCATAGTGATCTCTAGACCGTTATAGGTAGGTTTTTCTATTCTTTTAAACTTGTCGTAATGATTTAAAAAAGGGCATAAAAAGCCTTGAGTGAAGGGGTGCTCTTTAACACCCTTTAGTTTACCGTTCTCACTTACAATAACGGAGCAAGCATCATAACAATCTAACGGACAAGCAGTTTTCAGTATTGACATTTTTAGCCTTAATAGACTTTAGTTATCCCTAAATTCAACTTTTACAAGGTTAGAAAAAACCTTTGGAGCATCAATGATTATTTCGGTTCTATATGATGAAATACGCTTCGCATCAGCGATAAAATAGCTCTTATCAATACGATAATCACTCTTTATTCCATCAAGATAGATCACCTTTTTTAAAGCTTGCTCTATCTCCTCTTTTTGCAAAAATAGTGTCAATTTTGCATGTTTGATATCGGCAATCTCAAGTAGCGGTGTTCCGTATACTACGCTTTGTCCCTCTTTTACAAGCAGTTTATAAACTGCATACTCAGGATAAGATATACGTTTCTCTCGTATACTTTTCTCCAAAGTGCTGCGACGTAGCTTTAAATCTTCTAATTGTGCCTTGAGCGTTTCAATACTTTGAAGAGACTGATAGTAAGCGTTTTGTGTAGCACTAAGATCATAAAACTCTCTATCTTTATCAAGCAGAGATTTTGTTTTCAAATTTAGTATTTTTCTGTAGTTGGCATCTTTTTTCTGCGCGGAAATTTTAAGATTTTTTGCTGTTGCCTCGTTCAAAGCTATCATCTTTTTTGTAATGGCTGTCTTTTTTGTAATTGTATTGAACTCTTTTACATCTAGTTCATCATCGATCATTATGATCTCATCTTTTGTTGCAACTTTTCCCTCTATTGCTTTATCCACAAAAAGGACTCTACCTGATACCGTCGATTGTATAGTGTATCTTTCAACAGGTTCTGCTTTAGCATAGTATTCAGCACCACTAAGTCCAACCGTAATTAGTAAAAGAAAAAGAAAATGTTTCATAAGTTCCTACTCCTTTGGTAGTTTACTTCTATGATAACCGCGAAATATAAATATAAGAAAAAGGACAAAAGCACCTAGAACTAAAGTATCAACAACCGGATGCATTAGTTACCTTTAAACTCATTATAGTTCTTCGAAATAGCATCGTATAGTATTATCCCTGTACTTATGGCAAGATTAAGGCTGCGTCCCTCTTTTACCATTGGAATAGTTACCTGCTTGAACATCTTCATTATATGATCAGCTATTCCCTTTGTTTCGCTTCCAAAAAGTAGATAATCCCCACTTTGAAAATCCGCGTCAAAATAGAGATTGTCAGTTTTTGTCGTAGCGATAAAAAACCGTTCGCTGTTGTGTCCGTGCTGCTGCATAAACTCTTCAAAGTTTTCATATACATGCAGGTCTAATTTATGCCAATAATCAAGCCCTGCACGTCTGACCGCTTTATCTGATATATCAAAACCGAGTGGTTTTATAAGATGCAGCGTCGTGTTAGTATTAACACAAAGTCTTCCGATTGTTCCTGTGTTATTTGGTATTTCCGGTTCTATTAAAACTATATGAAACATTAGAGTATTACAGTCTTATTTGCGTACACAAACACTTTGTCTTCAAGAGCAAGTTTAAGTGCCTTTGCAAGAACGACTTTTTCAACGTCACGCCCTGCTTCGCGCATATCTTGCCAGCTAAAACTGTGATCAACCTGTGTAATATCTTGAGAGATGATAGGTCCCTCATCAAGATTGTTATTTACAAAGTGAGCCGTAGCACCGATAATCTTCACGCCTCTTTCATAAGCCTGTTTGTAAGGGTTTGCACCGATAAACGCCGGTAAAAAAGAGTGGTGAATGTTGATTATGCGGTTTTCGTAATTTTGAACGAATGAAGGAGAGAGGATACGCATATATTTGGCTAAAACCAAATAGTCGAACTCCATATCTTTTAGCACTTCCATTACATTTGCATCATGCTCCGCGCGACTCAATCCCTCATGAGAAACCGTATGGTATGTAATGCCAAAACGCTCTACTAAATCCTGCAGATAATCATAGTTACCGATAACGGCAACGATATCTGCATTTAAAGAGCCGTCCTCATGGCGCATCAAGATATCACCGATACAATGCGTCTCTTTTGTGACCATTAAGACAATCTTTTTTCTCTTTGGAGTTACGATTTTCAACGTTGCATCACTAGGTAAAAATGCCGAGAGTTCCTTTTTGATCTTTTCAATATCAACATCACCCTCAACTTCACTACGCATAAAAAATTTGTTATTCTCTTTATCAACAAATTCACTATTTTGTTCAATGTTTAAATTATTGGTGTAAAATATATGTGATATTTTGTAGACGAGACCCTTCTCGTCTGAACTATCTATTAAAATCTTAAATTTCATCAGCTGTTTTCTTTTATCTCTTCACTTCGCTCATCAATGGAAGCAAGCGTATACTCTAGAAAGTTTAAAATAAGATCGACTTTTGCCTCGATTTTTACATTATTTGGAGATTGAAAGCCTTCAAAGAGAACAAGTATACGCTCACGTAGATTTTGTAAAAAACGAAGCTCTTTCGGGTCAGTTACATATTTGACAATTGGCTCTTGGTGAACAATCACACTCTCAGGAGGAGTTGGTATATTCTCTTCAACCACACTTGGTTGCATAGGCTCTTTTTCTACAGCGTTACCCTCATCTACTGGTAAAACTTTTTCGCTTTGCTCTAAAACTTGATTTAAAGGTTGCAATGAACTGCCCTGCTGTTCACGCTGCACATCGCTGTTCTTACTAATTACCTGTTCTTTCTCCTGTTGTGCATTTTCAAGTTCAGCAAGTGCCGAGAGTACAACATCTTTTAATTCCATAATTTAAGCAACCACCTCTCAAATTCTAAAAACTCTACTTTTGCATCCATCTCTACAAAAAAATCTTTCATTTCACTATTTAATCCGGTAAACTTTTTACGCATACCGAGCAATCTTCTAATAGCAATTTTCGCTTCACTATTCTCAGGATTCTTTTTTAAAATCCCTTTATAGATCTCAAGAGCCTCCTCTTTAAGACCCTGCAACTCATAGATGTTTGCTAATGTTAGGGTCTGCATCTACTTGAAGCATAATCAGCAATGATAGAGCCCATCTCTTCAGTTGAGCATATCTCTTTTGCATCGTATTGGGCTATATCTTTTGTTCTATAACCCTCTCTAAGTGCATCGGCAATTGCATCATCGATACATTTTGCCGCTTTATGTTCACCTAAACCGTAAGAGAGCATCATTGCAGCACTTGCAATTGTTGCTATAGGATTTGCGATACCTTGTCCTGCAATATCAGGAGCCGAACCGTGAATAGGCTCATACAAACCATGCTCACTTCCTACCGAAGCAGACGGTAAAAGTCCAATAGATCCTGAGAGCATACTTGCTTCATCACTTAAAATATCACCGAAGATATTTCCGGTTAACATTACGTCAAACTGACGCGGGTCACGGATGAGCTGCATTGCAGCATTATCGACATACATATGCTCAACAGTTACTTCTGGATACTCTTTAGCAACATCCATTACGACTTCACGCCAAAGCTGCGAAACATCAAGTACGTTTGCTTTATCAACAGAGCAAATTCTCTTATTTCTCTTCATTGCTATATCAAAAGCGACTCTAGCTATCCTTTTCACTTCATCAACTGAATAGACCATCGTATTGAACGCTCTATCACCTTCACGTCCCTTTGGTTCACCAAAGTAGATACCGCCGATGAGTTCGCGAACAACCATCAAATCTACACCCTTAACCACATCGGGTTTAAGACTGCTTGCATTGATCAGTTCATCATAAACTCTTGCAGGTCTGAGGTTAGCAAATACACCAAGCTCTTTTCTAAATCGAAGTAGTCCGCTTTCAGGTCTAAGTTCACGCGCTAAATTATCCCACTTTTGACCACCTATTGCTCCAAAAAGAATTGAATCAGCAGCCTTTGCACCTGAAATAGTCTCTTGCGGCAGAGGGTTTCCCGTAACATCATATGCTACACCGCCCATAAGAAGATCATCATAGTTAAACGTAAAATCTTGCGTTGCACTTACTGCATCTAAGACTTTTATCGCCTCATCCACTATTTCAGGACCTATCCCGTCACCGCGGATAACCGCTATTTTATATCTTTTCACTTTATTGTTGCCTTCGCATAGTTAATTAACCCGCCGCTCTCTATCAACTCTTGCATAAAAGGAGGGATTGGCGTAAAGTTATACTCTTTGTTCTCATGTTCAATCTTTCCTTCACTCGGGACAATTTTTATGATCGTCCCCTCAGTTAGATTATCAGACTCGCTAAGCTCAAATATCGGTAAACCCATATTAAAAGCATTTCTATAAAAAATTCTCGCAAAACTTTTTGCCACAACTGCTGAAATTCCGGCAGCTTTTAGTGCAATAGGAGCGTGTTCACGAGAACTACCGCATCCAAAGTTTTCTCCGGCAACTAAAATATCACCTTTTTGCATTTTTGCATAAAATTTAGGATCGGCATCTTCCATAACATGTTTTGCCAATTCCATTGGGTCAGACGTATTTAGATAACGTGCAGCGATAATCAGATCGGTATCAATATTATCACCAAAACGCCATACTTTACCCTCAATAGCTTGCATTTAAAACCTTTAATAGCTAAAAAATTTTAGCAAGTCTATCAAAACCTTGGTTTGAAATAGATAAAACAACAAGTTTAAAATATGTATGATTAATTAGATTAATATAACATCACTTTTAAATAATAATTAATTGTTATAATTTCTAAAATTTATTTAGAGGGAGTTTTTTAAGCATGATTAAACTGAGTATTAAGGCTAAAGTTATAGCTTTACTATTTTTATCATTATTCATTTTATCGGTAAGTGTAGGAATAATAGCGATAGATAAAAGTAAAGAGGCACTTTTGGAAAAAAGTTATGACACGCTTACTGCAGCAAGGGATATGAAAAAGGTGCAGATCAACAACTTTTTTAAAGAGAGAATCGGTGATATAAACGTTTTAGCAAAAAGTAAAGATCTACAAGAGGTTATACAAAAGTTAAAAAATATTCGTGATATGATCAGTGTCGATGCTACAAAAGAGTACCCAGTAGATAATCCGCTTGTAAAAGAGCAAATTGCACCGCATGAAAACTTTTTTCAGAGTTATCTAAAAGATTACGGTTACTATGATCTTTTTATAATAAGTGCTAAAGAGGGGCATGTTATCTATACTGTAGCTAGAGAATCAGACCTTGGAGAAAATCTAAAGTTTGGTGAACTAAAAAATAGCGGTTTGGCTCAAGCGTGGAGAGATACTTTGCAAAACGACACTGCGACTTTTGTAGACATGAAACCATATAAACCAAGTGCAGGAGCACCTGCAATGTTTTTGGGTAAACCTATCGTTATAGAGGGTAATGTTGAAGCTGTGCTCGTGTTTCAAATTAGTGACGCGTCGATTAATAAAATAATGAAGTTCCGCCAAGGGTATGGAAAGAGTCAAGAGGACTATCTAGTCGGCATGGATAAGCTTATGAGAAGTGACAGTTTTTTAGATCCAGAAAACCACACCTTAAAAGCATCTTTTGCAAATCCACAAAAAGGTTCAGTCGACACAGATGCTGTTAGAGAGGCTTTTCAAGGAAAAACAGATACTAAGATAGTGATTGATTACAATAACAATCCTGTACTTTCTGCATTTACAACAGTAAATATTGGAAACGGTATAAAGTGGGCACTTATGTCAGAGATTGATGAAGCAGAAGTTATGCTTTCACCAAACAGTTTAAGAAACGATATTCTTATAATGTCTATTATTATTCTCGTGATAATGTTGACAATTTCTATAATTATTTTGAATTTTTCACTGGTAAAACCACTAAAAAAACTGGAAAGTACCTCACATGATTTAGCAAGTGGCGAGGGTGACCTGACACAGCGTATCAATGTTCCTGAGGGTGATGAGATCTCTGCAGTTGCCAAACATGTAAATAATTTTATACAAAAGGTACAAAACACAATTGTAGAATCTAAAAAAAGCTCTTATGAAAATACATCAATTGCAACTGAACTTTCTCAAACGTCACTTGAAATAGGGAAAAAAGCTGAGGAGCAAGCTCGTATTATTAATGATGCAACGGGTATAGGTACCAATCTACAAAACACTCTTCAATCATCCGTCAAAGAGGCTGAAAATACAAAAATAGAGATTGAAACAACAGGTAGTAGTTTGGCAATAGCCAAACAAAAAGTTATTGAACTATCACATGAAGTTTCTGTACGTTCAGAAGTTGAAACAGAAATGTCAGCAAAATTATCACAACTCAGCAGTGACGCAGCACAAGTAAAAGAGGTGCTTACTGTAATTTCAGATATTGCTGAACAGACTAATTTACTCGCACTTAATGCTGCAATTGAAGCTGCTCGCGCGGGTGAGCACGGAAGAGGTTTTGCCGTTGTCGCAGACGAAGTTAGAAAACTCGCTGAACGTACACAAAAAAGTCTTGCAGAGATCAACTCTACAATCAATGTAATTGTTCAATCTATCATGGAAACAAGTGAACAGATAAGTGATAATGCAACTAAAGTTGAAGAGCTTTCACATCAAGCAAATGAGGTTGAATCTGAAATTAGCAATAGTGTAGAAACTATGGAGACGACTATCACTAAGACAGCTAATATTGTACAAGACTATATCAGCAATTCAAACGTTATTAACTCTATGATTGTAAAAATGGAGGAGGTGAACGATCTCTCATCTGCAAATGCTAGAAGCGTTGAAGAGATAGCATCAGCGTCTGAACATCTTGCAACACTAACAGAAAAACTAGACAATCAATTAGGACTCTATAAAGTTTAATACAGCAAAGTGCTTGAACAATTGCTCAAGCACTTACTCTCTTAGTTTAATAATAAACTCTACGCCCTCACCTAAATGACTTTTTACATCAATCTCACCATTAAATCTAGTTGATACTATGTTATAAACGATATGCATTCCTAAACCGGTACCGCCGTAGTTCCTATTCGTAGTAAAGAACGGCTCATAAATTTTTTCAATCGTATCTTGAGACATACCGTATCCGTTATCACTATAACTCATATGGAGTACTTCATCAATTGTCTTGGCTGATATTATAATATTTCCGCCGCTTGAGCCTTTAAAACCGTGTTTAACCGAGTTCAGAACTAGATTAGTTATGATCTGAGAGAAACCTCCCACATATCCAAAAAGACTTGTACCTTCATCTATATTGACGGATATTTTTATATCTTTATCACGCAAGTTTGAATTGAGACTTATAAGAATCTCTTCAATATACTCTTTTATAAAAAATCTTCTCTTCTCTTCGTTACTTTGATCAACGGCAACCTGTTTAAAACTTCTTATAAGCCCGGCCGCCTTTTTTAGTCCTACCGTCACACTCCTCGTAACATTTGAAACATTTTTTAAATAGTCTTCAAAATCCTCTTCACTTAACTCTTTACTGGCATACAAATTGCGTACACGCTCACTTAACTCAGAAAGCCACGTCATACCGGTCAAACCGTTACCTACAGGAGTGTTTAACTCATGTGCAACACCCGCGACTAAATTGCCGAGTGAAGCCATTTTTTCAGACTGCACCAACTGATCTTGCGTTGCACTTAAATAATCAACCATCTGTCTTAACTCTTCATTGGCATTTTCTAACTCAAGTGTACGCCTTTTAACGTTATGTTCAAGTCTCTCGTTGAGATTTTCCATTCTACGTTGGTAACGTTTTAAAAGTGTTATATCTCTAATTGAGCCAAAAACTATTGTTTTACCGTGAATATGTGCCTTTGCAAGAGATACTTCGGCATCAAAAGTTGTTCCGTCAAATCTTTTAAATACCCAAAAGAATCTGTGACTACCCTCCTCTAAGGCATGAGCAATCTCTATATCCATCTGCTCCTCTGATGACTTACTTCCATACTGCGAGCCAACTGAAATTTTTAGAGGTGAGATGCCTATCAAACTTTCCCAGTTTTTACAGCGAAATAGCTCAACGGTTGCTTGATTAACCTGAATAATTTTTTTATCAAGAGTATCAAAAGTAACAATGGGGTCATGAAAGGCATAATAAAGAGTTCTATATACATCTTCACTCTCTACAAGAGCTTTTTGAGTTAACTTAAGAGAATTTTCATAACTATCTTTCGTTTTCAGATCACTCTGTAGATCACTTAATGATAAAGTTTCATAAGACATAAGTATTCTCTTTAACTGAAATTGTTAAGAATTGTATTAAAGTTTACTTTAATCTAATATTAAAAAATGGCCCCTGTTTTGTAAGAAAAAAATTTCTGCCTTACCAGTGAAATACTCTTTTGCGGCATGTGAGTCTATAATTTTATCATCTGAGCCCAAATATATCTCAATCTTTACACCTTTTTGTTCTAATTTTGTAAAAATATTATCACTATATCTATATTCCAGTAGCTGCTGTAAGCTTTCAACACTATCATCAAATATTTCGAGTATTGAATCCGGATTTGAAGGGAAAAAAGAGTTTTTAATGAAGTTCTTAATATAACTTTCTCTATTTTTTAAAAAATATATAATTTGTGTTCTTTTAAATTTATCATTTCTATTTTGAAAAAATGCGGGGGAAAAAAGTTGTAGTGTATCTACTCTTTTATCAGTACTGAGAGTATATTCAATAGCTTTTATCGCACCAAAGCTTAAACCGGCAACCGTAAAATCAGAATTTAAGAGAAACTCTTTACAAAGATAGATATCGTTTTTTAACGCAAAACCGCTAAAGTACTTCATCTAAGCACTCTTTAACGCTTTGTCTATCAATATACTCTTGCTCAATTAATTTCCGCGTTATTTTATCAATACATGGTCTCATACCGCCTAATAGCTTCTTTGTCTCTTTATAAGCATCTTCAATAGCATGCGTAATCTCATACTCAAGCGGTACAATATGCTCTCCCATGGCCAACTCGTTTACCATCTCTTGCGCTAATAATCTTGCCTTTTTGATATCCTCTTTAACATTTGCGAAATGTTCTCCATAATATATCTCACTTGCTGCCATACCCGAAAGTAGAAGTTTTAAATATCCGTTTAACTCATTTTTTGAAAGCAGCGTTTTATCTTTTAAATCTATATCATCGCTAAATAGCGAGCTTTTTGTGTAGGGCAGATCAAACCAACACGCACTCACAGCCCTTGCAGATTGATAGAGTGCTTGCTGTTTCTTTTGCTCTTGTGTATAGCTAACAACTCTTTTTTTACCAAACTGCACCCTATCTCTTACAGTTTCAATATGGGTCATTTCCAGCTCTTTACTACCCTCTCTAAATGCCTGTATAGCCGCTTCATTGATAAGTGAGGATATCATTGCAGGACTAAAACCGACACTCATCTGGGCAACATCCTCGGAATTTACACGGTGTTTTATTTTACTTAAATATGCAGAAGCTATTTCAGCTCTTTCATTCGGGGTCGGCAGTGAGACGAAAATTCTTCTATCAAATCTTCCCGGACGTAAAAGCGCACTATCTAACATCTCAATTTTATTCGTTGCGGCAATCACTACAACTTGCGTACTCTCTTCAAAGCCGTCCATCTCCGTTAAGAGTTGATTAAGCGTAGCTTCACGTTCATCATTACGAGATCCGCCTCTACTTTTACCGACAGCATCAATTTCATCTATAAATATAATAGAGGGTGCGTTTCTTCTTGCCTCGATAAAAAGTTCTCTTACTCTTGATGCACCCATTCCGACATAGATATGAACAAATGATGCACCGCTTTGATAAAAAAACGGTACCCCCGCTTCAGCCGCTACAGCCTTTGCCATCATAGTCTTGCCGACTCCTGGAGGGCCAATGAGCAAGATACCCCGAGGCATACGAATACCTAAACGTTCAAATTGATGGGGCTCTTTTAAAAACTGAACTATCTCTTCAAGCTCAACCTTAACATCACTAATGCCTGAAATATCTTGAAAGCGAACATTAGAAGTTGAAGATGTTATAGGTGTTTGGGGAGCAACACTGTTTGTAGAGCCTACATTCGTGCTTGGTTCATACTTTTGCTCTTTTCTGGTAAAAAAAAAGAGAACAAAAATAGCACCTGCTAGCAAAGAAAATAGAGCAAAGTATATTAGGGTTTCTGAAACAAAAAAAGATCGAAAATAGGAATATGCAACTAAAAGTATCAGAAGTGTAAAGGTAAAGAGCATTAAAAACTTTTGATTTTTAAATCTGAGCATAATTAAACTCCTCAAGAACTTCATATTTTTCAATATTAATCCAATCGCCGTTTAAATCTTCCCTACTTTTTACCATTATACGGTTAAAAAATTGATCATAACCTGTCCAAAAACCATCTTTTTTCTCTTCTATCAGCACTTCAAGTGGCAGAGAAGCATTTTTTGCTCTAAATTTTTGATTATTTGAATCAATGATCTCTATAAGCTCCTCTCTGCGTGCTTTAGAGATATTACCGTTAATCCTCTCTTTCATATCAGAAGAAGCTGTTCCTTCTCTTGGTGAATAGGTAAAAGAGTGGATATGCGTAAGTGGAAATTTTCGCAAATTGTTCATCGCCTCTTTCCATACCACTTCACTCTCTCCTGGATGGCCGACTATAAAATCGGTTCCCAAAGCATATCCACGTGAAGCTATATACTCAAATAGTTCAATATCACTTTTTAACCTATTGCGTCTATTCATAATTTTAAGCATTGTATCGCTTGTATGTTGCAGTGCAATGTGCAGATGCCTAGACATCCACTTCTCATCTAACAACTCTTTAAACTCATCACTTATCTGTATAGGTTCTACACTTCCAAGACGTATACGTCTTACACCTCTAATTTGACTCAGTTTTTTTAACAATCTTGCTAATGATGTCTTTTTATCCTCACCGAAACTTCCGATATTTGTACCAGTAAGTATAAATTCACCAAATCCATTAGCTGTTAATTTGGCTACCTGTTCAACAATGCGCTCTTCATCAAAACTACGCGCATTTCCTCTTACAAAGGGAATTATGCAGTAGCTACATCTAAAATTGCACCCCTCTTGTATCTTGATAAATGCCCTGCTTTTACCGACGAACTCTTCAACAAGTTTACTGTCAAGTGATTCTAAATCTCCAGGATTATAAAAACGCTCATCACTTGTTAACCACTTCTCTATCGATTCTTTTTCAGACTGACCAAATACTCCAAATACACTTTTTTTTTCAAAAAGAGAGTTTCCTTTTGTGTGTGTACCACATCCACTGAGATATACTTTTGCGTTAGGATTTTTACGACTTATTTGATTAATATAACCGCGAACACTCACATCAGCTGAATTTGTAACCGTACAGGAGTTAACGACTATTGCATCAGCCTCCTCCTCATTTTGCGTTACACTGTAACTTTGAAGAGAGTTTACCATCACCTGGGTGTCGAAGAGGTTTGTTCTGCACCCAAATGTTTTGAAGTAGACTTTTTTCACTTATGGTTTACTTCTGACTTTATAAGATCAACAGGACTAATACTATCTTCCACTGTATGCATACGCATAGTTTGTGTAGGGTATGCAATGACAATATCATCTTCAACGTTGTAAGCCTCCACAAGCTCCGTAGAGATTGTACTGCGAAGAGTCAAAGTTGCAAAGGAGTTTGTCAAATACCAGATACTAATTCTAATACCGTTGGGCTCAATAAACGAGAATATTCTCGGCTCAACGTTTGTACTTTTCAGACTATATCTATCTCTTAGTTTGTTAAGCTGCTTTCTAGTCATATCGGTATAACCCTTAGAGTACTTTCTTGTAATCTCTTTGGCTATGTATATGGCCTTCTTAGAATTTGAATCAAATGTTATAGTAACATCAATACCGTCCCATACGGTCTTTAGCGTTGAATGTGAGTAGTTTGCGATCATAGAGGTGAAGATATAGTTATTTGGTATGAAAATAATACGTCCTGCTCTACGATTATCCATATAGGTAGTTAAAGTAATATCTTCATGCAGTGTGATACGAAGTAGTGAAATATCTAAAATGTCTCCGACATAGATCATACCGTCCTTCTCAACACGTATTCTATCACCTACATGAATTGAGCCGCCAATCATGATAACAACCCAACCCATAAGCGACATAAACCAATCTTTCATGGCAATTGCGATACCGGCAGATACAAAACCTAATACGGTCACGATATTATCAACATTACCCATGTAGGTAAATGTAACAATAATTACGACAAGAGTAAAGTTTATAAAGTTAATAACTTTATTTGCCATATAGTAGCGTTCATTGTCAGTTATGTAGCGTTTTATTATCATTTTAATCAGCAGTGCTACGACAAATAGAATACCGATAATAACAAGCAGGTCAAAAATACCTCGGCTCTGCTTCTCTACATTTTTATTTACGCTTAAAATAGTTGCATCAATTCTTTGAGTATAAACTTCGGCTGTTGATTTAAAAGTTGCTAGTTCATTGCTAATAGCCTCTTCTTGCACTTTTATCTCTTTGATCATCAGCGTATATTTTGAATCTTCTGTCTTTACAAAAAGTTCCGACAATATCTTATGACGCTCTTGAATAAGTTCATACAAACTTTCTAGTTCATGAACCTTTTTTATATAGGAATCAAGCTGCTGCTGCAACTCTTTGACATAGGAGAGTGCTCTGAATATATCTAAGGGGTTATTAACGCTTGGAACTTCGGTAATCTCCTCAGGGTGACGCATTCCTGCAAAAGCAGAATCACCATACGAAGATAGAAGGGCCAGCTGCTCCTCAAGCGTAGTCTCTTTCTTTCTTAAACTATTGAGCATCTCTTTCGTTTTACTGTTTTGATATTTTTTACTGTATTTGCGTATTTTTTTCTCTATTTTCAGCAACTCATCTCTAACTTTAACGTAGGTCAAATGGTTGCTGTAACTTTTTAGCCAAATACCGTAATCTTCTAGTAGTACGCTGTTGATCGAGAGTGAGTTAGAAAGCTCATCAATTTCTCTTTGCTTTTGAAGTTTCTCCTCTTTTATTTTTTGAAGTTGTGCCTCAGAAGAGGTTGATGTCGTATTTACATCCTCAACAGCTAGTGAAAATGAAAAAAGAGCTATAAAAAGAAGCCAAAAACGCAACATCTAAACTCCAAACTCTTCTAAAATCGATTTTATATTTTCAGAGGATATATCATCTTTTATTTCAACATCACCTAACCCCTTTGGTAGAATAAAGCTGATTTTCCCCTGCGCACTCTTCTTATCTAAGAAAAATGTATCATAAAACTTTGCAACATCTAAGATTGTGTAATTTGTAGGTAAATCATACTTTTGTAAAAGTTGTTCTACCCTTTTTTCTTCTTGTTCAGTCATCAATCCAAGAAGAACTGCTAACCTATTTGCCATAACCATACCTATAGCAACAGCCTCTCCGTGCAGTAAAGTACCGTATCCGCTCTCATTTTCTATAACATGCGCAAATGTATGCCCGTAATTTAGAGCAGCTCTTATACCGTTCTCTTTCTCATCAAGAACAACCACATTTGCTTTAATCTCCACTGAACGTCTAATCGCCTCTTCGACATCTTTTTTCTCATGCAGTGATGCCTGCTCTAAAAATGTAAAGAAATCTTTATCAAACGTTACGGCCATTTTAATGATCTCGGCAATACCCGCCGCATACTCTCGGTTTCCTAAAGTAGTTAAAAAATGGCTATCGATATAAACCGCTTTAGGCTGATAAAATGCCCCTATCAGATTTTTCCCGTAACGGTTGTTGATACCGGTTTTTCCTCCGACACTTGCATCCACCATAGAAAGTAGTGTTGTAGGTACTTGAATAAAATCTATACCTCTTTGATATATGGACGCAGTAAAACCTGTCATATCACCTATGACACCACCGCCAAAAGCAATCAGAAGAGATTTTCTATCTAACCTATGGTTAAAAAGATCACTTAAGATATTTTCAACAGTTGCAAGATTTTTAAACTCTTCTCCATCAGATACGGTTACAACATAAACCTCTTTAGCTTCAATCCTATCTAAAAGATAACTAAGGTGTAGCCCCGAAACCTTCGGGTTTGTAATGATTGCTACCTTTGTATCATAAACTTTTTTCTCAAGTGTAGCAATTTGTACGTCATAACTGCTATCAACACTCTTTTTTAATGCAATATTTACTCTCATGATGTCTATAACCTTTGGAGATATTATATAGTCACGGGAATAAAAATTTGATGAAAATTGTTTAACTTGTAGTAGAGTTCATCCGGATCGGTCGAAAAGAGCGATAGATAGCGTTTTTGTAGTATTTTGTGACTAAAAGGGAGACAATGAAGCACATTATCCTCTTTTCTTAAAATACGCACAGGATTTTGTTCATGCTCTATTACTTTGATCGACTTTGAAAAGATAGATGAGAGATTTTGATAGTGTTCAAGTACTTCATCATTCTCCTTGGAACTCTCAGATACATCATTATAAATTTTTAGGTGTAAATTGAGCTGTGAGGAGAGATCAAATACTGTAGTTGAGATATGCTCCATCTGTGCAGGATCATTGACACTTAGTACGACAGAATCAACCTCTATCAAAGATGAGTTCGCGATAGAAAGTACCGGTACATTTGTCTGATAGAGCACATTTCTTACTATGTAGTCTGAAAAGAGCTGTTTTGAGAGCATCACTAAACCCACTCTATACATTGCAACATCACTGATCAAAAAGTTTTGTAATGACTTGCGAGAAAAATTTATATCAATATCAACCTCATAATTTGAATATGCCTTGATTGCTTGAAGAATTGAGATATCCGTAGGATTGTCTATTTTGATAATAAGTTTATGGTGGAATTTTGAGTGCATATGAATTGCACGTCTTACAAGACTGTATATATCACTCTCTTTCTCACGCGACATATCAATGTAAAGATAAAGATTATGTCCATACGGTGCGGGAAACTGTCCAAGCTCTCTTTTAATAGAGCGGTAAATCATCTTTAAAACTGAAGGTTTTCCCACAAGTAAAAGTAGATCATTAGGTAAAATCAAACGCTCATTCGTAATTAATAAAAGCTGATTGGATCTATATATTGCACTGATACGCCAATCATTTTGCTCAATACTCATCACTCTTCTATAGACATAAGAGCTTCCAAATGGAACTAGAACCTCCATTATCTCACCCTCGCCTAATCCAACGTTTTGTGCGATAACCGGAACATCGGGCAAGTAATCCACCATTCTATTGGCTAAAAAATCATTACTGCTAATAAGGGTCGTGTGTGCATCTTTTATTTTAAGATCCCATTTGTCTAACACCAAAATTTGTAGCGTTTTAGATAGCTTACGAATATTTTCTATCGTATAAATAGCCTCTTTACGATAATCCATAATCACGATAGCTTGCACTACGTCATTTGAATATATTTGCGAAAGCTTTAAAAAACTTGTCGGATCTATCTGAAAAAACTTTATATTGTCAGTTTTAATCGAAGGCGGCTCATCATAAGAGCTACAAACAACATCATAAAAGTTATCGCTGCTATGAAGCTGTGCAACTCTTGCAATAAAATGTCTTGCAATAACGCCCTGTGCTACTATCAGGCTTTTTTTCATTCTTGTACTTTTGCCTCAGGTTGCCCATAATAGTAACCTTGCATATAATCAACATTAAGCGATCTGAGCTCACTTGCTATCTCAGCAGTTGAGACATGCTTTGCAATTGTTTTAATACCCGCTTTTTTACAAAATGAGACAATCGATACAATAGCTGCTCTTGTGTAAGGATTGACCTCTAAATCCTCAATAAGTGAACGATCAATTTTCACATAATCGGTTCCGATATTGACCGATTTTACAAAATTCGTATATCCCGCACCAAAATTTTCTATTGCCACTTCAACACCAAAAGGCATCAATATCTCTTTAAAACGACCAACTGCTTCATAATCTGCAAAACTATCTATCTGTACTACGTCAAAGACAACCCTGTTATGCAAAGAGTATTGGTTTATAAGCTTTGCAATATACTGCGTGATTTCACTTGAGGCAATATCTGAAGCAAAAAGGTTGATATTGAGTTTTTTATCTAAAGCGGCAAACTCTTCAAAGCTCTTTTTCATCAAAATTTTACTCATTTGTGTATTTAGTTTTGTCTGTCTGGCAATTCCTAAAAATTTCATAGGTGCAATGACTAACCCCTCATCATCAATTACACGCATAAGGGCTTCATACATCATAACATTACCGTCTCGATCAACTACTTTTTGATAATAGGGAACTATTCTATCGTCAGCTACGGCACTTTTTAATTTACGGCCGATTAAAAGCTTGCTTTGGTAATTTCTTTTTGATAGAAACTCATCATAGACAAGCATCTCAAGCTCTGACTCTTTGGCAGTTTTGAGTGCGATATCTGCTTTTTGTAGAAGTCTATCTTTACCTGTTGCAATTCCTGCACTCACATATATATTGAGATCGATTGCTTGAAGCTGTAAAAAAGTAGTCTGTTCTATCTTGGTTATACACTCTTTAGCCTTACCGCTTTCGAATCTTATCTGAGTAGATAAAAGTGCAAACTCATCGGCATTAATATGATAGAGGTTAATAGGTTCATCTTTTATATAATCTTTCAACCAATCAGCAAACTCTACCAAAAGTTCATCACCGATTGCCGTACCGTAATAGTCATTGACCGAATGAAAATCGTTTACGTTTATCAAAGCTAAAGATGCCTCTTTTTTTATAGAGGCTAGGTTAGCCAAAAGTTGTGCCCTATTAGGCAGTGACGTAAGATCATCAACAATACGTTCACTATAGGTTTTTAAGGTAGTTTTCTTAAGATCTTTAAAAATAGACAAAAGATAGAAAAATAACAATACCGAGACAACGAGAATAGAGATAATTGTTTGCTGAATACTTTGAGAATTTTTTATCTGAGAATCTAACGCGGCGCCTAAACTAAGAAGTATTACAAAAGAGATCACTAAAATAATTAGTTGTTTGATACTTAATTTTTTCATGCGGAGATTATAGCATTTATTTTTAGTTTTTTAAATATTAAATAAGTTTATAATAGTAAAATAGTAATAATAATCTCATTTAATATTTAAGAAGGTTAGATTATTCTCATGGACTCTTTTGATAAACACGCAGTATTTAATACAACATGTCGTATATTAGAGAATCATATACCACACGGATTCTATGCAGAAGATTTTTCTGATATACATACAAAAATTCTCTCCTCTGAGCTTATGAAACATTTTGATTTTAAATATCTTGTAGAGTGTAAAGATGAAGTGAGAAATGCGATAAAGAGCCATTTTTCGGACACTCACGATGAACTGATTGTTGTTTTTTACAATAACACTAAAATAATTATTCGTGAAAAAGCCAATCTTGATAAAAAACAGTTTAACCGTCTTGTATTAAAATCTATAAAAAAGTTTCTTACCTACGATAAAGTACCGTTTTTAGAGCAAAAAAACGGTGCTATAATGAAATTAGTTGAGGAGAGATTACGATCATTTAGAACGGTTCTCTCACTTAGAAATGAGAAGCTTTTTAGAAAAGTGCTCAAAGAGGCGACAAAGAAATTTTTACATTTAGATGAAGATGATCAAGTGCTATTTTTAAATAGCGCAATGTTTGTTAAGAAAGCCTCTCTTATTGCTCAAGAGAGAAGATCGAGCGGACTACCTCATGAGGAGTTAAAAAAGATTCATGATAAATACTTCAACCGCTCTCTTTTACCTCAAATTCAAGAAAAACTTTTAACGCTTATCTCAACCAGTCTAGACTTTTCAGCCATAAGTAACGAAAAATTTTCAAAAATTTTCATCAAGTCCTTTCAAAGTGTAATAACCGAGATAGTAAAACCCACTTTGGAACATGAAGATGATGGAGTTATCAAACATTTTGCCAACTATCTATTAAGGCAATATTTTGATGATATGATGCTCATTTGTGCACAACAACTTGTCGATAAAGCACTCAATCAAGATGTAAACGCTAAAAAATTTCTTTTGTACTACAACGGCGGCTTTACCACTTTAAACGGGAAACCCCACATTAAGCCCCTTATAATGCAAGAGGACGGTAACGAATATGAGATTATCTATCTCTTTACGACAATTTCTAGATATAAACTAGTCTTAAATAAAGTCCACTCGCAAGAAAAAAATATGAATAAAATTCAAGAACAGCTTGCTACTCTGGATAGGCAAAAAGCTGATCTTGAAGTGAAGCAACGTTTACATGTAAAGGAGTTGATGGAGTTTGAAAGAATTGCAAAATCTACACTCTTGTCAATCTCTAAAAGAAATGAGCATAGATTTAAAGTTAACAAAAAAATACTAAGTCCTGAAGAGCTGTCCATTATAGAGAGAAAAGAGTCTTTACAAAAGTTATCGGAACAACTGAACGAAGCTGTGCATCAGTTTAAAAAAGATCGGACAAAAGAGAAAAAAATACTAGCATTAGAAGATGCTAAAATACAGATATATAAAAAAGAGCTTGCTAATGTTGAGGGCAAATACTTTGAGATAATGAAAGCGATCTCTAGAGCAATGGCTCAAAAACCCGAGCCAAAAAATCAAAACTAAGAGTGTTAGTCTATAATATCAATCTTTAGATGTTTTAGCAGATAATACTTAAAGATATTCACCTGCTTTGTAATTTTACTAGGCAATCCCGGTAGTGCAGAAGCCACTTTTTGCTCAATTAAACCATCCTCCATTGAGACATCACCCGTATTATCAGAATATCTACACTTCCAATTTTCAATATTTATAACGGTACATTTCATCTTCTCTATTCCACCATCACGCGCTCTAAAAAGAATAGATTGCTTATCTGAGGACATATAAAACATTTGTGGATTTAAGGGAAAATATTTATCATTAACTTTTTCAACTCTATAAATAGTTATAGATTTTTTATCAGAAAACGCAAAGAACAGTGCAAAAACAATTGCAGCAAATAGAAGAATTCGTACCATAAATACAGCTCCTTTATGAAAAAATATACACTCAATATTTCTTGTAATTATATCTAAAAGAGAATTTTTAAAAACTCTTCGCACAAGCATACATTGCTTCATTCATATGAATTGCCAACCACAACGCATCCTTGGATGTTTAAAAAACTCTATGCTTGACTCCTGAGGGAATGAATTCGATATCACCTGCAAGCAAATCTTTTTTTCTATCTTCATACTCTAAAGTTGCTTTACCTTGCAATAAAAAAACAAGTTCATCACCCTCTTGATCATACCACTGTCCATTTTTTAACTCATTTGAAAATATCTTTTCAACTCTGATTTTTTCATTTACAAAAAGCTCTTCAAATAGCTCCTCACCCTTTTTAGGCACTACGGAAAAATCAAACAAATTTTTCATAACCAATTACTCTTTATGGACTTATACTAATGCACTAATTAAACGATAATCTTCATCGCTTAAATGAATATCTTGAACTTCTAAATCCTCTTTCATATGAATTTCAGATGTCGTACCCGTTAGAGGAACAATGTTTGAATCCATCAGAAAACGAAAAAAGAGTTGTTCAGGTGTTTTTTTATACTTCGCGGCTAAATTCATTAATGTTGGACTTAGCAAGATATCCGGATTAGCTGTCAAACTCCAAAAACTCTGATAAATGACACCGTTATCATTGCACCAGCTTCTTAGATCTTTGTCATAATCGGTTGCTTCATAAAATCTATTTTGTACAATAGAGGGTTTAACCGTTGCATCATCATAAAGCTTTTTTAGTAGATTTAAATCATAGCAGTTGCTAATACCTATAGATTTTGCCCCACCCTCTTGATATATATTCTGCATAGTTTCCCAAACCTGTAAAAGATTAGAGTATGGAAAAAGCGGAGAGTGTAGCAGAAGTGAATCAACATAATTTGTACGAAGATTTCTTTTTGAAACTTCAAATGACTGAGCTACCTGCTTATTTAAAGGGAGACTAGGATCATAAGGAGCCCTATTAGGATCTTGTCCGTCTATTGGGGTGAATTTTGTCTGTAAAAATATATCTTCTCTTTTAATACCTTGAGAACCCAGTATCGAAAGTGCCTCGCCGACACCAGGTTCGTTATAGTGTTTAGGCTGACACGCCGTATCGATGGCACGAAAACCCTCACTTATAGCTTTAACAACTAACGGTGTAGTATTCTCTTTTTTCCAAGCCGTGCCGTAAACTATCTCAGGAATTTTTTTATTTGCATTCATCATACATCCTATCTATTTAAGTACCTATCGGCTGAGAGTGCCGCTTTTGCACCTGCACCTGCAGCAACAATTATCTGCTTATCTATCTCATCAGTTACGTCTCCTGCTGCAAAAAATCCTTCAACTGAACTTTTCTGCTCTCTATCGACAATAACTTCACCCTTTTCATTAAGTTCTACAAGTCCCTTTACAGGCTGAGTATTTGGAGTCAACCCTATTTCTAAAAAGACTCCCTCAACTTTTAAATCAATCTCTTGCGTGTCGATAAAAACTCTCTCTAAAAAATTAGTACCATCAAATTTTGTAATATTCGTATTAAAAAGAGTCTCTACTATTTCTGAACCGAGAACTTCATCGATCAATGCTTGATCGGCATTGAAACTCTCTCTTTTATGAATAAGATAGATCTTTTTTGCATAACCAAGAAGGTCCCTCGCTGCCGTTAGTGCAGAGTTTCCACCGCCTACGACGGCTACAACCTTATCTTTAAACAACGGAGCATCACAGGTTGCACAAAAAGCTATACCTTTTCCGATAAACTTCTCCTCACCTTCAATCCCAAGTGTTCTATTTTGCTTTCCTGCACAGTAGATAACACTCTTACTCTTATAGCTACTGCCTTTACTTGTACTAAGAAGAAAACCATCTTCACTTTCTTCAATTTTTTCTATATTAGTATTAAATGTTTCGGCTATATCATAATGATGCGCATGATTTTTCATCATATTAGCCAGTTCATTGCCACCGATATGCTGCAATCCCGGCCAATTTTCAATAGTTGCGGTATCTGTGATTTGTCCACCCACATGCTTTCCAACAACTGCAGTTGAGCGGTTTTTTCTCGCGCTATATATTGCCGCGCTCATTGCAGCTGGCCCTGCACCTATGATTATCACATCATAGAGTTTATCGGGATCTACGCTTTTTTCAGCTCTTTCATCTATTGCACTGTTTACTTCACGCTCTAACTTTTCATACTCATCAGGTTTTACATATTTTAAGAGTTCCAATAAAACATTTTCAAGCGGCAAAGCACCCTCAAACGAATTCTCTTCATTAATAATCGTTTTTGGAACACCTTGAACTCCATACTTTGAAACAAGCTGTGGAAACTCTGCGGAATCAATCATATCTGCACTTATATTGTCGTTATACAGACATAACAGATGCGCCGTTGTCACCATTTTGGAGCAGTACGGGCATGCCAACGTCGTCATGATCTCAAGATGCACCGGTTTATCAACCATATTGAGTATTGACAAATACTCTTCAGGCAATTTAGGCGGTTTCGTTCCTAAAAACAGAAGTGTCTGCAAAAACGGACTAAACTCATGACCTGCCGTTATCCCGTAATAACGTATACCGTAATCTTTGTCTGTTAAAAGTGCGGTAGCAGGAGTTTTATCAATCTTTAACTCTTTTGCCTTTTCAGTATCAATTTTGTTAACTTTTAGATTGATCAAGTTATGAATTGATGCAACCTCTTCTAAAAGTTCCAACTGCTCTTGACATGTATCACAATTTTCATCATCAAAGAAAAAGATATTAACCTCATGTTCTAACTGCCCTAACACCTCATGAAGCTCTTTTTTAACCTTTTCATCCAATAAACCAGACATATTGCTCCTTTCGCATTAATTTAACCAACTATGCTATTACAATGAAATTTAACTCACTCATTCCTTAAAACTTTCAAAAGATCAACTTTAGATGCTTTATATGCAGGATAATAGGCAGCTGCAATGCTAATGACAAAAGCACCCGACACGATCATAAAAAAATCGCTCATAAGTAGATCCAACGGTAACTTAGAACTACCATAGACATCTGCGGGCAAAGAGATAATATCAAATGTACCTAGTAGATAGAGTGAGCCAAATCCTATAACTATACCGACAATAATAGCCGTTATACCGATAATCATACCAAGCAGTAAAAATGTTTTTGATATCTCTTTTGTAGTAGCTCCAAGAGAGAGAAGTAGTGCTATATCGCTTCGTCTATTCATAACGGTCATTAAAAGAGAGCTGACTATGTTAATAGAAGCTATAAGAATGATTAGCATCAGAACTACAAATAGTGCCCGTTTTTCAAGCTCCATTGCTGAAAAAAAATTACCGTTTTGTTCCCACCAACCTACAATCTTCACATCTTCGCCAAGTTCACGTTTTAAAATTTGTATATCTTGCATTGGGTTTTGAGTCTGAATATGAATACCGTCATATACACCTTCGGGAGATTTTATAATCTTATGTACAGATTCTAAAGTCGTATAGTGATATGCCTTATCATAAGCTTGTAGACCTGAATGAAAATCACCTTTTATCGTAAAGCGTTTCATTCTAGGGGTTAATGTCAAACCGCTCGCACCAAGTTGCGTGAACATATAGGTAAGCTTTCTATTTTCAGAGCTCCATAGCATCTCTTTAAGGCGCTCACCCACAATGACGTCATATCTTCCGATCTCTTTATCTTTTACGGCTCTCTTTACAACATCATTAACTAAAGATTCTTTTTTAAAATCAACTCCAAAAAGTAAGCCGCCTTGCATTTGTGAACCGGCTTTAACAATAACCTGAGCCGAGATATAAGGACTAAACTGCCAATCATTATGATTTTTCTCTAATGCACTAAGCATTGACTTATCAACGCTATTCTCATATTTTGGCAATATCGTAAGAGGATAGTTCATAGTAAAGAGTTTTTTTTCAAACTCATTTTGCATTCCGTGCATTATAGCCATTGCCACCATAAGTACGGCAACACCTAACGCAATACCCAAAAATGCTAAAAGTGCAGAAAGAAAGATAAAGGGTTGTTCTTTATCAAAACGAAGATAACGCTTAGTAAGATAAAAAACGATTGATTTTGACATCTAAATGCAACTTATGATGCTAAAACGCCCTTTTTTGGACCACTTTTACCGCAACAGTGTTTATACTTTTTCCCGCTTCCACAAGGACACGGCTCATTTCGTGAAGGTTTTTTCACACCGCTGATAGGCTCAATCTCTTGGTGAGAAAAGTTCATCGCTGCTTGTGCTTGGGCCTGTTCTATTCTCTTTTGCTCTTCATATGCACGTTGCTGCTCTTCACTGTCATCTCTAAATTGAATCAAATGCAACGTTTTAATCGTCTCGTACTTGATTGATTCAACAAGCTCTTGGAAAAGGTTAAAACTCTCTTTTTTGTACTCGGTAAGCGGATCTTTCTGATTGTATCCACGTAGTCCTATACCGGTTTTAAGCGTATCCATCTGATAGAGATGATCTTGCCAAGCTTTATCAAGTGTCTTTAGATAAAACTCTCTTTCTATCTGACCTCGAAGATCACTATCAATTACTGAAAATTTCTCCTCATACTTTTGCATCATAGTATCAAGAACACTCTCTTTTACAGCATCATATTCTTTGTTTTCAAGAGAAGATTGCAGTACTTCAACAAGGGTCTCTTCAAGTAGTTTTTTTGTCAATCCATCAAGATTAAACTCATCTTCCATTCCACCGTCAAATATACCGTTCATGTGAAGTAGTCCGGTTACATACTCATCTCTAATTGTTTTTATTTTACTATCGATATCATACTCTTTACTGAGAAGATCATTTCTAAATTTAAAAACGATTTTTCTCTGCTCATTTGCAACGTCATCATACTCAACAATGTGTTTACGACCTTCAAAATGAAGATTTTCAACCTTCTTTTGAGCCTTTTCAACGGCGCGTGTCACCATTTTTGATTCAATATGTTCACCCTCTTCGATACCAAGGCGCTCCATAATAACCTTGATCTTGTCACTTCCAAAAATACGAAGCAGACTATCTTCTAGGCTCAGGTAAAACTGTGATGCCCCGACATCACCTTGACGACCCGAACGTCCACGAAGCTGATTGTCGATACGTCTGTTTTCATGACGCTCAGTCCCTATAATGTAAAGACCGCCTAACTCCTTAACATCATCTGTCAGCCTGATATCAACACCGCGTCCCGCCATGTTGGTTGCAACCGTTACCGCACCTTTTACACCCGCTTTTTTAACGATCTCACCCTCTTGTTCATGCTGTTTTGCGTTAAGTACGGTATGTACAATTTTATTTTTTTTCAAAAGTGCATGCAACTCTTCACTCTTTTCTATTGAAGCAGTTCCAACTAAAACAGGTTGACCCTTTTGATTGAGCTCTTTTATTTTATTGACGACGGCATCAAATTTTTCTCCCTCAGATTTATAAATCAGATCATTAAGATCTTGACGAGCAACAGGAAGATTTGTAGGAATTGAGATAACATCTAAGCCGTAAATTTCAAAAAATTCGGTTGCTTCGGTTTGCGCAGTTCCTGTCATTCCAGCCAGTTTGTCATACATTCTAAAGTAGTTCTGGAAGGTGATGTCTGCTAATGTTTGCGACTCCTCTTTAATCTGAACATTCTCTTTAGCCTCTAATGCCTGATGCAGCCCGTCAGAAAAACGACGCCCTTCACTGATACGTCCAGTAAACTCATCAACGATCATAACTTCGCCGTTATTAACAACATAATCTACATCTTTTTCAAAAAGATAGTTTGACTTAAGTGCTTGATCAAGGTGGTGCGCTAGACGAGCATTCTCTAGACTATAGAGGTTATCTACCTTATAGAGTTTTTCCGCTTCAGCTATACCCTCTTCTGTAACCAATACGGTACGATTTTTCTCATCAACCGTAAAATGCTCATCTTTGATCAAGCTTTTTGCGACTTGATCTGAATCAACATAGTGTTCAAGTTTTCTGTCAACCGGACCAGAAATAATAAGTGGAGTTCTAGCCTCATCAATCAAAATTGAGTCAACTTCATCAACTATTACAAAAGGGTGTGAACGCTGTACCATCTCATCAAGTGAGTATTTCATATTATCTCGAAGATAATCAAATCCATACTCGTTATTTGTACCGTATGTTATGTCTGCTCTATACTGCTGCTGTTTTTTTGCTTCATCAAAGGTATTCTCTTCTAAAAAACCGACACTGTAACCTAAAAAGTTATAGAGTGGTGAAAGCTCCTGTGCATCACGTTTTGCCAAATATTCATTGACCGTAACGATATGCACACCCTTTCCGAGCATTGCATTGAGAACAACCGGAAGAGTTGCAACGAGAGTTTTTCCCTCACCCGTCTTCATCTCGGCAATCTTACCCTCATGCAGAACCATACCACCGATAAGTTGTACATCAAAGTGGCGCATTCCAAGCGTTCTCTTACTTGCCTCTCTCGTTATAGCAAATGAGTCCTCTAGAACTTGTTCCATACGCTTTGTTCCGCTAGTAACTTCCTCTTTTATCTGATTAAATTTGGCTTTTAGTTCATCATCACTCAAAACTTCATAACGTCTCTCCAGAGAGTTAATCGCTTGTACACGTCTTTCATAACGCTTAAGCTCTCTATCATTTCTTGTACCAAATACTTTACCAAACATAGAAGCTACCATTTATCGCCTTGCGTAAAAAATCTAAATATCGCGCAACTTTATCATAAAGTTAATATTATTTCGATAAATTGTCATCATAAAAATAAGAAGAGAGGGTAATGAAAAAAAGCGTTTCAAGTAAGATGAGTCCATACACGGCACTTCTCTTTTTTTACTCACTTGCTATTGTATCTATTTGGCTTGAGTATTTGAGTCTAAAACAACCTCTTTTATCTATTTTGGCTCTTGGAGTATTTATATCACCGGCACTATTAATACTCAAGCATGAGGTAGATCTTAAGTTTGACAATATTGCTTATGCGTCACGTTATTTTCTTGCTTTTATACCCTTAGCAGCAATTTTTGCCTTTTTCTCATTCTTTTTTGCATCCTATGAAAGATACATAAGCTCTTTTCTTGCAATGCTTATCGCTGTTACGATGCTTCCTACTCTTTTTAAACTAATTTCGCCTAGACCCTTTCGCTACGCAATAAAACGTCAAGCAGTAAAAGCTTCACTTTCAAAAAAGGTAAAAGAGAAAAATGCCGAACTTGCTAAAAAGATAGATGAGGAGAAGAAGAAGTTTTATGATGCACTTCAAAAGCAAAAAGATGAGCTTGAGGAGGAGATACGGGTAAAAAGAAAAGTTGAATCTATGAGAATGCGATTTGAGCAGGAGAAACTTAAAATAAAATTGGCTAAAATTGAACAACAGATGATAGATACATACAAGATAGATGCGGCCGTTGCGAACTTGATAGAAAATGAGTTGGAAAATATAAATGCCTCAAACCTACCGCAAGAGCAAAAAGAGCAACTTGTTGCAAAGGTGCAAAAAGATTTTGAATTATGAGTGAAGGAATAGAAAGCGTGGAAGAGCAAAACGAACTAGTGAGTGAAAAAACAAGCCTGGTGTTAAATTCAGATGTCAAAAATCATATGAAGATCTCAAAACCAGGGGAATCCTCTTTTGAGTTTGTTAAAGAGTTAGACGAGCAGACGCAAGAGCAAAGAGACGCACTTATAAGTGACGGATTTGACAGTCTTCTTTTTGAAATACGTGAAAAGAGAGTCAGACGTAACCAGTATATTAAAAAACTACAAACCGCGCTTGGCTCAGAGCTGGAACACTACCGCCACCAGATGCAGATTATCTCAAAAAGCAGTCAAAAAATTTCTCAATCGCTCTATGAGGAGCTTATCACAAATGCAAGAAAACTGCGTGACAACTTCATGCAAGTTACGCACATTGAGATAATCGAGGAGTTTCAAAAACTCTCAGATAGAGCTTTGGAAGATTACGAAGAGGCTCTTATGCGTTGCCCCTTACCTGAGCATGAAAATGAGCTTATTAACCAAGCACGTAGACAGAGAATTGATAACTGTACAAAAACCTATCTAGTTGGTATAGAAGCCATTCAAAAGATATTTGACAAGTTTCAATCTGACTGGGCTAGTAGTGATTCGGTACTGCAACTAAATTAACATTGTATAAGTATTAAAAGACTAAAGTGTGATCACATAAAAACTTGCCGTTTTTATATACCAGTACCATTTGAGCGACAAATTCACCTTCTGCTTTTGTAAATGATTGTTTCCATACGATTGCAGCAGAATCAGGACGTTTGAAAACAGCAACGGGTTCTCTGTCACTGAAATAACCTTTTTGAGCTTGATATGTTTCACATACCTTTTTCAAATAATCCTCGGTAACAATATTTTTCAGTCGTTCAGTAAAATCTTTTACATGTGCTTTATGATCAATCCTAGATGATGCATCCATAAGATTATCCATAATTGGATTAGCAATTGCAAATATCTCCTCTTCTGACATTTGCTGAAAGTTCATATCATTTCCTATATCTGCTAAATATTTTTAAGATCAGGTGGCATGAAATTATCTTTGTTATATTTTTCTAGCTTACCGTTATAATCTAGTTTTACCGCCCAGTCTCGAAGAGAATCTCTCTCACTTTTAAACTCCATAAATGGAACAGATTCACCGCAACTTGATTCAACAGCATAAATATTAAAAATGAATAGATTTCTAACTACACTCTCTTTTTCGTCAAACTCTTTTATGTAGCTATTAAAATTTTGGTTATCTTTCTCAATCACTTCAGCCCTGCAAAAAAGTCTCAATATTTTTGCTTTTCCACTAAAAGCATTAAACACGATCGTAAACTCACCACTATTTTGTGCGTCTCTATATGTACGATTACCACTTCCTGGATAACTCATAAAGAGTAATTTATTCTTACTTAACACTCTTATAGTGTCATACCCTTTAGGTGCAAGGTTGACTTCGTTTCCTGATGAGCTGGCGATATAAAATAGTTTTTGCTCTTTTATAAAGTCTATATCGGCATCAGTTAACTCTTTGTAACGTTTACCCATTGTACAAATCCTATAATGATTTCTCTACTATCCATCTCGCTTCGACTAAAAGTGTGTCACTTGAAAACACTCTTGCAAGAAAAGCATCACCGATATGATAATTGCCCACACCTTTTGGCGTACCGCTCATTATAATATCATAATCTTCTAAACTCATAAAACTCTCTATCTCTTCTAGCATCTGTTGCGGTTTATAGATCATCAAATCATAATTTGCAAACTGTGTGAGCACATCATTAAGATAAAATTCTAATCTCAGACTGCTCAGATCACCGTTGAAAGATATAAATTCACTAAGTACTGCAGAGTTATCGAAAGACTTTGCCCTCTCCCATGGTAAACCTTTCTCTTTCATTCTATTTTGAATTTTCGCTTTTGTTAGGTCTAAACCTACACCTACAGCGGCAATTTTTTTATTCTGGATTAAAAAACAGATCTCTGCTTCAAACCTTGTAGTGTCGTCAAAGTAAAACAGAGTATCTGATATAGCAGAGTTGGGTTTGTTAAAAACGACCATTGAATCAGGTGTTTCATTATGAAGCTCTTTTATATGCTCAACATAATTCCTACCGATACAAACTACCTTTGATGGAGTAACAAAGCTACTAGAGAATTTCAGACTTTTCATTCACTTCCGTCATTAATCACAAAGTTTAGTACCCCACCCTATATACCTTAAGCCATGATCATCACAATATTCAAAAAGACCTCTTGTCGTATCATACATCTCTAAAAAGTTGATAGGCTGTTGTCTTACACACAACATTCCGAAATGGTACTCTTTTTCGTGTTCATTAATAAAACCATCCCTATTGGTAAATCCTTGATCACCTAACCAAACACACATTTTTTCAAGATCTTTTTTATTTCTGCCGTAAAAGAAATATTCAACATCTCTTTTACACAAGAGGTTATCACCGCTCTTTTCGAGATTCTCTATAATTTCAGCATCTTCCATCAACTGTAAATTAAGGTCATCAGGATAGAGGCCGTGGATATATTGTTCCCAATGTTTATCCTTCATACTACCGCTCTCAAAACCGCTTTCGCCCAACAGTGTTTGAACCGTTTTATCAAATCCTCTTGCGGTACTGCCATAATAGTAAAAAGATGCGCCGTCTTCTTGAATGATTGAGCCGCAATACTCCAAATCCAAAACCATATGAAGATGTTCTCTTAGCAAGTTTTCCAAAACATAATAAGAATCACTAAACTTTGGTTTACACTCCATAGTGACAGGCTTATCTAGTTCAATCCAAATCCACATCATAATTTGACGTTTATGCTGCGGTGCATCATCCATAAGATCCGGTATGAAACGAACTATCTCTTCACTGTCGGCATCTTTTCTATAATAACTCATTAACTCCATAGACAGACTCTTTTAATAATTATATATGCGATTATAACAAATATAATCAAAATAAAAAATTGTAATGTTTTATAAATTATTTTGTTCATTTAATATTCGAATCAATTTAAGAGTGTTATCATTGCCCTACAGTAAGTACTAACGTGCTTCAAGGAGTAAAATTAGATGATAGCTGGAATGTACGAACAAGAATTTGTGGCCTTTATCTCTCTAGGCGTATTTTTAAATTTTATACTCTCTTTTATGTTTGGACTCTATATGAGCAATAATATCGGTGTAGAAGAGATGATTAATAATACAGGTGACAAAAAGCAGCCGTGGTGGATGGCATTTACACTTTTTGTACCATACCTAAAGATGGTAGTAACACTTTATAGAGTGGCTATTCTTCAGTTCTATTTTTTAAATCAAGGTAAATCACATAAAGACTATTGGGTATATCTCACCCACAATAATCAATAGACTTCTTGCAGAAGTCTAATATTTAGGCAAGCGTTTACTTACGCTCCGCCTTTAAATTTCCTTCCATATTTACAATTTCATCATCACCGGTAACGATAATATCTTTATCTGCATTGAGATGCTTCTGTTTTAACTTACCCGGATACTCTACATGAGAAAGTATATATTTAATACAATTGGTACGTGCACGTTTTTTATTATCTGATCGCACAATTGTCCATGGTGAGTGTTCAGAGTTTGATGCTATAAGCATCGAATATTTAGCCACCGTATATTTATCCCACAGATCCTGAGACTTCTGATCAACAGGCGAAAGTTTGTACTGTTTCAGCGGATCATCCTTACGACTATCAAATCTACGTTTTTGTTCACTCTTGCTCACCGAGAAGTAGAATTTCATCAACACGATACCGGAATTTACGACCATCTGTTCAAAATCTGACACTTCATGCAAGAACTCTCTATGCTCTTGAGGCGTACAAAATCCCATAACCGGCTCAACTCCACCTCGGTTGTACCAACTTCTATCGAAAAGTACAATCTCGCCGGCACTAGGCAGATGTTTTATATAACGTTGAAAATACCACTGTGTTCTCTCTACGTCTGAGGGTTTTTCTAAAGCTACGACACGCGCACCACGTGGATTTAGATGCTCCATAATTCTCTTAATCGTTCCACCCTTACCTGCCGCGTCACGACCTTCAAAAAGCAGAACTATTTTTAGCCCCTTCTCTTTCACATGATTTTGAAATTTTAAAAGATCAATTTGTAACTTTCTTAACTCCTCTTCATACTCAACGGTCTCTTTTTTAACCCAAACTTGTACCTTCTCTTTTTTTCTCTTATCTTTGGAGTTACTTATTTTAGAGTCAGATACTTTAAAATCCTCAGAATCTTTTATCTCATCCTCTAACATATCTCTATCTCTTCCCAATTTCTTCTTCCCCCTTGGCTTTAGATAACTATTTTTAATACAAAACTAATTAAATTATGCTGAATGATGCTGTTTTAAATAATCTTTCAATAGATCTGCAACCTCTTCTTTTGACTTTATAGATGCAAAACAGCTCTCATGCGAGCATAATGTTGTCTCATTTTCATCACTTTCAGTAATGGCAACATATGGATAGGGATACGTTTGATATATTTGCAAAAACTCTTCTACATCACCTTTTCTGACTTTTAAAACTAAATCGTTAAAAAGAGTATGTAACGCGGCAGAACTCATTCTTGCAAACATAAATGGATTTTTTACAAGTTTTAAAGAGTGATACTCTATACTCCTTTTTGCAAATGTGTTGTATTTGGTGTCAATCAATACCCCCAAAGAGAAGAGTGTTTCTACCATCACAGAAAGTGCTGATGGAAAACCGCTATCATCAATTTGCGCTTCAGTTATGATATCTTTTGTACCAAATAACCATCTTCCCTCTTTAAAAAATTTAGCTATTGCATCATTTGTCAACTGTTGGGCAAGTACTAGGTATCTTCTTTTTTGCGTATATGTATATGCCGTAACAAGTGACTGAGAAAGGTAAGCATAATCTTCTAAAAATGCTTCAATTTTTGGTTTTTTTCCTACCATAGCACTATGATAAAGAGTTCCGTCGATATAGAGAAAATCAAGCAGCGTATTTAATGAGAGTTCAGCCTGTTCATCTTTAGCAATAAAGAGAGTTTTAATCATCATTGCATTACTTGTTACAAGAAATTTTTTATCGATAAACGGATACGATCTATCTTTTCTAAGCTTTTTAAGTACCTCTCTATTTTTTTCAAAACTTTTATCTCTTTTTAGAGTTTTAAGCCTCACAATTGAACTGCCTTCAAAATTACCCTCTTGTGTGATACTTAGTTCATCAAGTTCATTGCTTGGAATATGTTTGGTAAGTTCATCATAATCGTAAACAAAATATTTTCCCTCAACACCCTCACTATCAGCATCACTTGCACTAAAGAAAAGATTATCATGCATCATCTTCTCTTTCATAAAATCTATAGTTTCAGTTGCGATAGTTTTATAGTTCTCATTTGAAGTAATAAAATATGCCTTTAAATAGATCTCTGCTAAAAGTGCATTGTCGTATGTCATCTTCTCAAAGTGTGGGACAAGCCAATGCTTATCTACAGAGTAACGACAAAATCCACCCTCAACCAGATCATACATTCCTCCTCTACTCATATTATCAAGTGTGTTTGTAACAATTTCCAGCGCATCTTCTGAGCCTAAAAGCCGGTATAAATCTAACAAAGTGTATAAAACGGCAGTCTGCGGAAACTTTGGAGATTCAGAAAAACCTCCGTTTTCTCTATCATAATATCTTAGTGCATGCTTTATGAATTTATGAGCAAAATCCATCGTTATATGTGCTGCTTGCGTTGGACGCTCTTTTTTATCTAAAAAGTGCTGTATCTCCTTTGCATTTTTGAAAAGTTCCTCATCACTCTCTTTAAACTTTTGCGCAATAATTGTTATCAACTCCTCAAACCCAATCATCTTATCTCGGTTACGCGGTGGTATATAGGTACCCGCAAAAAAAGGCTCATTTTCATAAGTTGCAAAGATAGATGTCGGCCAACCGCCTGGTTTTCGGTTAAGCATCATATGAACATTTTGATAATATTGATCAAGATCCGGTCTCTCTTCACGATCAATTTTGATACAGATAAAATCGTTATTCAATATTTTGGCGATATGCTCATTTTCAAAAACCTCCTGCTCCATAACGTGACACCAATGGCAACTGCTATAACCGATTGATATAAAAATAGCTTTTTTATGCTCTTTAGCAAGCTTAAATGCCTCATCACACCATGGATACCAATGTACAGGATTACTTGCATGTTGTTGTAGATATGGAGAATCTTCATAAATCAGGCGGTTACTCATATTTAAGCCTTTTTTAAATATTTTCGTTAGTGTAGCAGAAGAAACATTTTTACAATATTTTTTATGGTAAAATCTCACCTCACTAAAGGAGTTGTACATGGAAGAAACGTTAAAAGAGATGCTAATACCGCTGTTTGACAGTGCCCCGTACTTAGTAAGTTTAGCAGCAGGTTTTTTAACATTTTTAAGTCCATGCGTACTTCCGCTTATCCCTGCATATCTCTCTTATATTTCAGGCCTATCTCTTAAAAAGCTTCAAGGTAAAGAGACCGTAACATTTGCCGATAAGCTACACATTATGCAAGCCTCGCTTATGTTCATTTTAGGATTCTCTCTTATCTTTGTTCTGCTTGGAGTGGTGGTTGAAAGCACGGTCGGAGATATTTTAAAATCTGAAATTGCCGCTATGATTGCCGGTGGAATTATCATCATTTTTGGTCTACATACAATGCATGTTATCAATATAAAATTTTTAAACTTTGAAGCGCGTGCACAGTTTGGTGATATAGACCAAGGAGGAAACTCTTTACGTCAAAAAATTGTACATTTCTTTGCTCCTTTTGTTTTAGGTCTTTCGTTTGCGCTTGGCTGGAGCCCGTGTGTCGGTCCAATTTTAGGAACAATTCTCACATATGCCGGACAAGATGATACAGCTGCAATCACACTTATGAGCGTATACGCTTTAGGTCTTGGGATTCCATTTTTCCTCTCAGCAGTTCTTACAAGTTCTGCACTAAATGTACTTAACAAACTCAAACAAAACTTTAAAACGATAGAGATTATTTCAGGAATACTCCTTATTATCGTGGGTATTGCTATAGCTATCGGAGATTTGGGAGAATTAACCGCTATAATTTCTGAATTTATGGAATCTGAATAACTCTATGACGCTATAACCTATGTACAATTCGATTATAAAAGAGATGATAACTGCAGACGAGCCCTGTAGTTATCTTGAAAACCACACGCAAAGAATGCACTACAAACTCATTGACGATTGTACGACTGATCTCTCTCAAGCACTCATTGAACGGGGATGGAGACGCTTTGGAAGAATGTTTTTTCGTCCGGTCTGCCAGGAGTGTTCAAAGTGCAGAAGTCTTAGAATTGATGCTGTAAACTATCAATATTCACGCTCTGAAAAACGCATCATTAAAAAAAATAGAGATACCGAAGTCTATATCAGCAGGCCGAGAATTACAAATGAGCATATCATGCTACATAGAAAATATCATAAATTCAAGCAAACAAAAAGTGGTTGGAACCATGAGGATATTACACAACAAAACTACTACATGACATTTGTTCAAGGTGCAGGCGAGTTTGCATATGAAGTTACCTATGTTCAAGACGGTAAGCTCATAGGAGTTGATCTTATAGATATACTTGAAGACGGTATTTCTGCAATCTACTTCTTTTATGATCCTGATTTTGCACACCTCTCTCTAGGAACATTTTCACTCTTAAAAGAGATCCAAATAGCAAATATGTATGATCTAAGATGGATCTATTTGGGCTACTATGTGGCGGAGAATACAAGTCTTAACTATAAAGCAAGATACCAACCTCTTGAGGAGCTGCAAGGCGATCCGCAACTCTTTGATAAAGCAATCTGGAATAAATTTGTGCCAGGTGAAACTAGTTTTTGATAGAATAGCATCAACAAAACCAACATAAGTGCAAAAATGAGAAATTACACAGAGGCTAAAAAGCTTTTTGAAGATAGGATTGACTCAAAATCCTATTTTGATAGTATGAGTTTTGAGATAGCAAGAAAAAGTCTCACTGATGCCATAATGAACACTCAGATCAATCTGACTTTTTTGTTGGGTGAATCAGGTCGCGGAAAAAGTTTTTTAGTCAACTACCTCATAAAAAACTTTCCCCAAGATATGTTTTTTGTTTTTATAGCCCACCCTGTAAAAAGTGAAGATGATCTTTTAACTCTTCTTTTTAAAAAGATGACAAATGAAGAGAGGGGTAGCTACTCCTTGCATGCACTAAGAAACAAGGTAATATCTCTTTATTCTGAAAAAAAACATACAATATTTATTGATGAGGCGCAGATACTAAATATCGAACTTTTAGAAGCGATTAGAATTCTTTCAGATACAAAACTTTTAAAATTTGTCCTTATCATGCATGAAAATGAGGGTAATGATATTCTTGAAAAACCGCACTTTAAGACAAGACAGAAAAGGATAGTTAATCTCAGTACACTCAAATCAAATGAGACAGAACGCTATATCCAACAAACTTTTATTCAACACTCTCACGGTGAAATAGGCTCAATGTTTACGAAAAAACATTCTGCTGCAATCACGAAACTTTGTCAAGGAAATTTTCGTTATATAAAAAGATTTGTCTATACGGTTCTTGAGATTTTAGAGTTTGCCAAAGATGAGGGAATGGAACGTTATCAAAACCTAAATAACTGCATACTAACAATGGCTGCAATAGACGGTGGATTTCTCAATGAATAACAGTTTTTACGATTTAGAAAAAAAATGCAAAAAAAGAGCCCTGAAAAGAAATATCCGCAGTATTGCACTAGGTGCTACAATCGGCGTTGTTTTGGTAGTTGGAGTATATAGTTTTTTATATAAAATAGACTTCTTCTCTCAAAATAGTGACATTCAAACAGTAAGCTTAGCAACACAAAAAGAAGATGACCTATATACACAAGATGCAAAAAGTGATAAAGCTAATCTTCTTGATGAAGAGACGGATGAAGATGCAGATGAAGAGATCCTAGAAGAGAAAATTGAAGAAGAGATTTCTACGGAAGCTTTAAATATTGAAAAAGAGTATATCATTAGCGAAAATGATGAAGAGTTAGAGGATGAACCGATCTTTTTAGAACCCACCATTTCACTTGAAAAACTAAAAGAAAGTTTTACTCAAGAGGGGAAAAAAAGAGATATAATTAAACAAAAAAATGAGCAGAAAAAGACAGTTTCAAACAAGAACAACACTATAACCGATCGAGAGTCGCTTTTTAAACTCTCTCCAAAGTTAGAAGATGCTCTTTATATCTCTCATTATTATTATGAGAAAAAGGATTTTTCAAACTCATTGAAATGGGCGATAGAGGGAAGTAAGATCGATTCAAAGTCTGCAAAACCATGGATTATGTATGCACAAGTGAAAGCAGAATCGGGTAGCATTGACATTGCAATTAAAGCCTTGCAGACATATTTGAGTGAATACTACTCCCAAGAAGCAAGTCTTTTACTAGAAAAATTGAAAAAAACACGAGGTAGCAAAAGATGATAAGGCTGTTTTTAATCTTTACGGTTGCAGTTGGGATTTTAAGTGCTGATCAAAAAATGCAAAGAGTCGTTGCAGATTATGAGAAGCAAAAATATAGCGAAGTGTGTAACAACGGAGTTAATCTCTACGGCAGCGGCTATAAAAATGAAGCATTTTTATCTATCGTAGGTGATGCTTGTGCGAAGATAGATTCAATTTATGCTATCTCACAACTTCAAAACAGCCTTATAAAAACAGAACAAGGCAGAATGAATGCTTCGTACTTTGCTACACTAGTTTTACAAAAAAAATTGATTTACCAGTTTTTTATTGATGATTTGGATCTTGGTCATTTAGTGCTTCCAAGAACAGGGCATATTCTCTCTATACTTTTTGATAACATTATTGAATCAAAATATACAACTATCTCAAAAGAGCCTAAAAAAATCGAGTTTATGGACAGTGAGCGCAAAATTATCGCCTATACAAAACCGCACAAAGATATAAAAAAAGTTGTCATCGATATCTATGAGGATGGACAACTTATCAAAAGCCACAGCTATTGGTAAATTAAAAGATCTTTTTTGGGGTACCAAAAGCCTATGGCTTTTCCCTCTCCTTCACCCACATCTCTCCACTTTTCTATATCAAAACTGATGGCATAAATACCCGATGTCGGTATATTCTCTACATACTCACCGCTAAGATCTTCTGCCAAAAGTGAAAACCCCGGATTATGTCCGAACAGAAATACGCTGCTATACTTATCACTAAACGAACGTATGAGATCTAAAAGCTCATACGAAGAGGCTTCATAAACTCTATCTATAAAATTGATATCCTTGTTAAAACCGACTTTTTGGGCAATTATCTTTGCCGTACGTTTTGCTCTTTTTGCAGGTGAGGAGTAGATTGCACCTGGTACTACACCCATCTGTGCTAATAACTCACCCATCAAAGGAGCATCCTCTTTACCTCTTTTATTTAAAGGGCGATCAAAATCGCTTAATTCTAAATCTTTCCAGCTTGATTTTGCATGTCGTATCAAATAGAGCTTTTTCACTCCATACTCCTTACATCTGTATAAGTACCGCTTTGCCTAGTAAGCAGTTTAAAAAAAGCTTCATCTAAAATCGGAGCTATCTCATTGGGAGTGAATTTTGTGCACTCTTTAATTCTTTTAACTGAATCATAGACACCCTCATCCACATCTTCCAAAATATAATCCACCATAGGTGTTTTAATAATTCCCGGTGCCAATGCACTGATATGCGTATTTTTCATCTCTCTAGAATAGAGTTTTACAAGCATGTTAAGCGTCGCTTTTGAAAGTGAATATCCTCCCCAGCCAAAACTTCCATTGACAGAAGCACCTGAAGAGATAGCAACAATCTGTTTTACACTGTAAGATGCGGCAAGTATGTCTAGAATTATTTTATTACTCCATACATTCACATTCATCACTTTTTCTATCTCATCCAAAGAGGTTTGAGTTATAGGTTTAATCTCACCCAAAATCCCGGCATTTAAAATGACTAAATCAAACTCTTTCGTATAGTTTGTGAGTTGTGCCAATGACGGTGCAATTGAATCATAATAACTTACATCACATGATTGAAAAAAGTAGTTATCTTTATCTTTTAGAAAATCGCTATTTCTGCGACTTAACCCATACACTTTGTCGCCGCATTTTAAATAATAGCGTGCCAGTGCCTCACCAATCCCTGAGCTAATTCCCGTTATCAATATATTTTTCATGTAGCAATTATAACTGACCTTACTCACTAAACGCAATTCTCAATGGTAAAAGTTGCTTGTGAGTGCAAGACGGTGTGACGCAGGGGCAACCAGTCGCCTCAAGTTACACCAACGCAGACAGTCACAACCAAATTTTACCACCCGAAGGGCGAAACGATAAAGCGTTGTATGCTACGCTCACAATAGCCCTCCTTTCATCCAAAGCTTTCTCGTTTCGTTGAGAACTACGTTTAGTGAGTAAGGTCAGTTATAGTATAATCACGATTATTTGTTCCAGGAGAGAGTTTTGGGTTTAAGCGTTGTAATTTTAGCAGCCGGAAAAGGCACAAGGATGAAATCATCAAAGGCAAAGGTTCTGCATAAGATTTGCGATGAGCCGATGCTCTATTACAGTATCAAAGAATCACTTGCGATTAGTGATGATGTCACTGTAATTACGGGTCATCAAAAAGATCAGGTTGATGAGTTTATTCGCACTAATTTTTCAAATATCACAATAATAGAACAAGATATCCAAAACTTTCCGGGAACTGGCGGTGCATTAAAAGAGTTTATGCCAAAACATGAACGTGTCGTAGTGCTCAACGGAGATATGCCACTCATTCAAGCTGATACTATAAAATCTTTTGAAAACTCTAATGCGCAGATCGTGATGAGTACCATTGATATGCAAAACCCTGAAGGATATGGTCGCGTTATCACTGATGAGCATGGACACGTGCAAAAAATAGTTGAACAAAAAGATGCAACGGATGAAGAAAAAGCCGTAACCTCTGTCAATGCGGGAGTTTATAGTTTTCAATCCTCTTTTTTAGTTGAACATATCAAAAAACTCTCCAATGATAATGCCCAAAAAGAGTACTACTTGACTGATTTAGTCGGTATGGCAAAAGAGCAAAACTTTACAATTGATGCAATTAAGGTAGAAGAAGCAGAATTTATGGGAGTGAACTCTAAAAAAGATCTCTCAAATGCTCAAGAAGTTATGCTTAGAAGGATCAGAGATCACTGGATGAAAAGCGGTGTTACAATGAGTATTCCTGAGACTATTTACATCGGAACGCATGTTACTTTTGAGGGTGAATGTGAACTGCAAAGCAACGTTTGGATAGAGGGTGAAACAAAGATAGAAGCAAGTCTTATCAAAAGTGGTACTGTTATAGAAAATGCGATCATCAAAAACAGCTCGGTTGGACCAATGGCGCGTATCAGACCGCAAAGTGAACTTGAAGAGTGCGGTATAGGTAACTTTGTAGAGGTAAAAAAATCACAACTTAATGGCGTAAAAGCAGGACATCTTAGCTATATCGGTGACGCGCAAATCGATGAGGGAACAAATATCGGAGCAGGTACAATAACCTGTAACTATGATGGTAAGAAAAAGTACAAAACGACCATCGGTAAAAATGTTTTTATAGGAAGTGACTCACAACTTGTTGCTCCTGTCGTCATAGAAGATGATGTGATGATAGCTGCAGGAACAACGGTAACATCAGGAACTATCAATAAAGGCTCGCTTGCCATCAGCAGAACTCCTATCAGACAGGTAAGCGGCTTTTTCTATAAGTTCTTTGGAGCTAAAAAGTGATACTTAGTGATCTAGGGCTGCTTAATCAAAGACGTATTTTAGTCGGAGTCACTGGAAGCATCGCTATCTATAAATCCTTAGAGCTTATCAGACTACTTATCAAAGCAGGTGCACAGGTTCGAGTCGTTATGAGCGAGAGTGCAAAAAAGTTCGTTACACCCCTAACCTTTGAAGCAATTAGCGGTTATGCTGTACTACATGCTGAGAGTGAAAACTGGCACAGTGATCTTAACCACATAGGGCTTGCAAAGTGGGCGGAACTTTTCATCATCGCGCCAGCAAGTGCCAACACGATCAATAAACTCTCCAATGCTATTGCAGATAACCTTCTATTGCAAACGGCGCTAGCGTATGAGGGTATCGCCCTACTCGCTCCTTCTGCAAATACGGCAATGTTGCATAATCCGATTACACAAGAGAATCTTCAAAAGTTGCAACTCACTTCTTACAGATCAGTTGATACACAAACAAAACTACTTGCATGTAAAACACAAGGCGACGGTGCGATGGCTGAACCTCAAGAGATCGTTTTTCAAGCTGCTCGCATACTGCTAAGCAACTCATTTTGGGAGAATAGACGCGTCGTTGTAAGCGGCGGCGGAACGATAGAAAAGATTGATGACGTGCGTTTCATCTCAAATTTTTCCAGCGGTAAAATGGCCTCCGCCCTAGCAACCGCACTTTACTTACGAGGAGCCGAAGTCTGCTTAGTTACCACAAAAAAGCCGACAACGCTTCCCGCAAATATATGTACGATAGATGTACAAAGTTCTCAAGAGATGTTTGAAGCACTGAGTGAAACAATTACTACAGCTAAAACTGCTACAAATGAAAAAGAGCCCTATCTATTTATGGCTGCAGCAGTAAGCGACTATATACCTGAACATTCAATCGGTAAACTAAAAAAAGATGATATCGGAGATACACTCAACCTTGAACTAAAACAAAATATTGACATCCTTGCCTCATTAGATAAAAGTGGAATAAAAACAATAGGCTTCAAAGCAGAAATGGACAGAGAAAATGCTCTAGATAATGCAAAAAAGATGCTAAAGAAAAAATCACTTGAAGCCGTATGTCTGAATATTTTAGAAGACAGTGAGAGCTTTGGAACCGATAGAAGTTCATTTCAGGTTATTCAAAATGGTAGTGTTACACAGATAGAGAGTAACCATAAACTTCATTTAGCTCTTGATATTTTAAAAAGTGCTACAAATCTTGGTAATGTATAAGATGAGTTCAAAAGAGATCATTTCCTATTCCCAAAATCAAAAAGAGGAAGAGTTTTATAAAAGTTTGGATACATCTTGCAAGCAAGCAAAAGATATAATGCAGGGAAAGCTAGATGCCAAAACACTTGATGAATTAATTGATGAACTTAACTCTAAATTAGAATTAGAAGAAATTAGTTAAGACTGCATAATTTTACTCCATTACGGTAATTATTTTACGACTGAAAAAGCAATAACACGATCTTTTATTGATTTAATTAAAAATTGTTTTATACTTTTACACAATTTTTGTTATAATTTTAATATTATTATAAATGCTAAATTTTTGTTTGAATTAGTGTAATAAAACACAACAACTATACTATTTAGAGTATTATGAGAACTAGCATACGTAACAATTGTATTAATTTGATTTAAATTATTTCAAGGGTTAAAATGGCAAAAACTGTTAATTTCGAATTTTGGCGATTAAACATCATTGATGATAAAAAAAATGAGATAATTCCATTTAAAAACATATTGGAGAAACTAGAAAAAAAACCTCTTAAAATATCTGAAGAAAGTCACAGATACTATTGTGTAAATCAACTATGCTACAGAGCAATTTCAAATATAATTGAATTTAATGATGGTAAATTGATTAGTTTCAGTAAATATGAAAACCAAGACATTAAAGGTGGATACTTAGAAGATGGAGCAAGTGAGTTTGATGCAATTCAAAAACTTAAAGAGGCAATAAATAGAGATGATGTTGCTATAATAGAATACAATAGACTTAAAATATACAATAATGGTGTTGTTGTTTTTCAGGTAAATTCAAAAGCTAATACCATGAAACAGCTAAAAGAATATTTGGAGTATCATTGTGAAAATGAATACAGCTTTGAACTAATACAAATATATAAAAATGAACTATTTGAACAAATAGAAAAAGGTTATGTTCACGACATTACTTTAAAAGTAGGTTTTCAGCCTACTGATTCGATGGATCATTTTGATGAAGAGAGTTACAGTGGTGCTTTAACAGCTGAATTGAAACTTAAAAAAGGAAAAGATAACTTCTTAAAAAAAACATATTTAAAAAGCATTTTATTCACGAAAAAACTAACAGGCTTTGGCACTTTAGATAATGGTATTATCACTTACGCTCAAGCTAATATTTCTAATAAAAATTCAAAAAAACCTGTCCCTATATCACTTGATAAATATCAGCTAAAGGATTCAAAAGTTTTTAATGATATGACTTTTTATTATATGGAGCCAAATAAATTTATTGATGAACTTTACCATAAACATAAAGACTTCCTTGATGAGTACGTATCCAGGGATACAAGATTTTAAAAATGGAAAGTTTTATTTTAGATATTGCTAAGGAACTTCTAGCTGTGAGTATAGGTTTTGTTGGTCTTATATTCACGTCATTAAGTATTTTAATGACGCTTACTGATGACAATTGGAAAATAGCAAAATTAAAAAAGTCAAAGGACTTTAAAAAATTTATCACATTAAATACAAATACAGCTATTGGGTTTATTTTGCTTTTTGTTTTATCTGTGATACTTTTATTACTAAAAGAATTTTCAATTTTGCAAAATTATCTCATATATGGTTTGTACATTTATTTATTGTACCTAGGAAAGCTTTCTTTAAATATTTGTTTAATCGCATATAAGTACAAACAGATCATTATACTTTTATCAGACTCTAGTAGACCAAAACTAGATTCATCTGCCAACTGATAAAATAATTATCAAATTAACTGTCATCAAAAGCTACATTTTTGACTTAATTAAAAAAATGCAACTACAGCAGTGTTTGATAACATATAAAAAAACAAACTAGATTTTAAATATAAGCAACTCATTTATCCAACTAAAAAGCCTCAAAACGCTATAATTTCACCTCAATTTTTTTATGTAAACTTAAAAAAGGATACGTGCTGGAACTGCATGATAATATTACAAGGGAAAATCTTCGCATCTTGATGTGGACATTTTACAAAAAAGCACTAGAAGATGAAGTGTTAGCGCACTATTTTATAGATGAGTTAGGCGATGATTTAGAGGATGAAGAGTGGGTGGAGCATGTTGAGCTTTTATGCGATTTTTGGTTAGAGAGAATATGTGGAAAAGATACCTACTACGGTAACTTTATCGGTGCGCATGCAAAAATGCCTCTTATTAGCGTTGAGGATCTTCATAGATGGTTTGATCTTTTTGAGAGTACTGCTGATGAAGTGTATGCACCTAAAACGGCAGAACTGCTTAAGAAAAAAGTTATGGTACTTGTAAAACAGTTTATTGGAGCAAAAAATAAGACCGAACTTGTCAGTTCAAAAATCTTCAAATACTCCTAAAAACTTAATTTAAAAGAGAGAATTTTGCTATAAAATTACAATAACAACTTTACTAAGTCAATTTTACATTATATTTGTTATAATTCGCTTACTATTACAAAATTTAAGATAATAAAATAGTTATATTTAGAGTTCAAAGAGTTTTCTATATAAAAAATCAAAGAGAAACATGTGCGTAAATTTACTATCTTGACTACCTTTCAAATATGAAATCTATTCAAAATAAACTAGTCATTATTATTGTTGTCGGTCTATTAGTCACTACAAGTTTAACTGCATTTGTGGGTTATAAATATGAAAACCTCATAGGCTCAATTTTAAAACTCTCAAATGAAACAGGTGCGGTCAAAGATAGTGCCTATAGAGCGCAGATATATTTCAAAACTCAGATACAAGAGTGGAAAAATGTTTTACTACGAGGATATGACGAAAATCTCTATACCAAATACCATAAAAGCTTTATGCTATATGAGTATAAAACCATACAAGAGGTACAAAACCTAATAACTCTTGCAATAAAATATCCTGAACTAACACAAAGTGCGAAAGAGTTCATTAGAGAGCATGAAAAGCTTAGTTTTCTTTACCGTGAAGCTTTAACAATATACGCTAATACAAAAGAGCAACCCCAAATTTTAGCTGACAAGCATGTGCGCGGAATTGACCGTGAACCTATTAAGTTACTGACTTTGGTAGTTGAGTTAAGTGAGAAAATATACAAAGCTGAAGAGGTAAATAAAATAACCAATATAAAAAGGATGAAATATACCGTTGTCCTAACTTACATCGTAACAATTGTACTACTGATAATATTCTACTGGTTCTCAGTTAGAAAAGGAATAACGCAACCCCTTAAAAAAAGCAATCAAAGAAATCACCAACTTGCAATGACCGATAATTTAACAAATATTGCTAATCGCCATGCCTATAATGAAAGAATTGCCACTGAGATGGAGCACTATAAACTACATAAAAAGCCCCTCACGTTGCTTCTAATAGATATAGATAAATTTAAAACTATAAATGACACATATGGGCATAAAGCAGGTGATGAAGTGATCAGAAGTACGGCACGTTTGTTAAAAAACAGTATTCGAGAGGGTGATTTTGTTGCTCGTTACGGGGGTGAAGAATTTATTGTCCTATTGCCTAATTCCGATATTGACATAGGCGTATCTATCGCCAATAAACTGCGAAAAATTGTTGAGGAAAATGAATATTTCTTTCATGGAAAACGCGTGGTTGTCACTATTTCTGCCGGTATCGCGCAAATTCAAAATGATGAGACAAAAGACAGTCTTTTTGAACGTGCCGACAAAGCACTTTATGAGGCAAAAAACTCAGGACGAAATATCTGCATTAAAGCAAACAGCTATAAAGATTAAAATCTACTAGAAAATTTTCTAAAAGCTCCTTAGAAGTCGAACATTTACCCCTTATAGTGTAAAATTGCATTAGTAATTATAGGATAGAGTATTTATGAATATAGCAATTATTATGGATGGTAACGGACGTTGGGCTGAACAGCAGGGACAGATGCGCATTAAGGGGCATGAACGAGGTGCCGAAGTGGTGCGTGAGATCACTACCTGGTGTTCAAACGAGCCATCAATCAACTCTCTAACACTTTATGCATTTAGTACAGAAAACTGGAAACGTCCAAAACTAGAAGTTGAATTTTTAATGGGGCTATTAAAGCGTTACCTTAAAAATGAACTGAGCGTCTATCTTGCAAATAACGTACGTTTTCATGCGATAGGAGATATTTCTCGTTTTGATTATGCTCTACAAGACTTAATTGCAGATTTAGAACAAAAAACTGCTCATTGTGACGGACTTACACAACATTTGGCACTCAACTATGGTGCTCAAGATGAGCTGACACGCGCATTAAACTCTCTTGAAAACAGACCGGTGACTGCCGAGCAAATTCAAGGTGCACTGGATATGAAAGAGAGCATCGATCTGCTTATCCGTACGGGTGGTGATCATAGGCTTTCAAACTTTATGCTTTGGCAAGCAGCTTACGCCGAACTCTTCTTTATCCCTACTTTGTGGCCTAACTTTACCCCTTTTGATTTAGAGGATATTATAGAGCAATTTCAAAATATCGACAGACGTTTTGGAGGATTAAATAGTTGATCTGGATTTTTATCGCTCTTTTTGGTCTTGCTGTCGGTTCATTTGCAAATGTACTGATTGCTAGAATTCCACAACAAAAAAGCGTTATCTTTCCTGCATCACACTGCCCAAAATGCAGTACAAAACTCAAACCTTGGCACAATATCCCCCTACTTTCATACATCTTTTTAAAAGGCAAATGCGCCTATTGCCAAGAGAAAATTTCTATCCAATACCCTCTTGTTGAACTTACAAGTGCACTTCTTTTCATTGTTATTTTTGCAAAAGAGGGGTTTAACGTTGACGCACTTTTGCTCTCATTTATATTTGTTCTATTACTAGCACTCTCTGTCATTGATCTTTACTATAAAGCGGTACCCGATAGTCTCAATCTGTTAGCTTTGACACTTGCAATCTTTACAGGTTCTATTTTAGAGAGTTTTGAATACGCGCTGCTTTTTGCCGGAGGCTTTACACTGCTGCGTTTTTATCTTTCATACATTATCCAAAAAGAGGCGATGGGTGAAGGCGATATTATGATAGCAGCTACCATCGGTGCGATATTAGGCTTAAAGCTCTCACTTGTAACAATTTTTCTCTCAGCCCTGCTCTCTTTACCGGTATCAATACTGACTAGACACAAGAGTAAAGAGCTGCCCTATATCCCTTTTCTCTCACTTGCACTGCTTATTGTCTATCTATTTGACGGATATTTTTACAATATATTAGAGAGACTTTATGGATAAGGTCAAAAGTTACATTCAGAACCATTTTTCCGTTGTTTTCTTCTCCGTATTCGTGCCGCTATTTTTTATAGCTTCTATTATATTTTTAGTAAAAATAGCTGCCGTCACCGCACTTGTACAACTTAGTATTAGTGACATGTTTCAGATGTATGCTTTTATCCTACCTGAACTTCTTTTTTATACACTGCCGATTGCATTTTTTGTCGGCGGCACGATGACTTTCGCTAAACTCTCCTTTGATTATGAGATGATTGTACTCTTTGCACTGGGTGTCAAACCTTCGCGTATTGCTAAAATAATGCTAATCGCTGCTTTTGTACTCTCCGCGCTACTTCTTTATATTTCATTGATACTCATACCCCATACAAATCAAATGTATAAAAACTTTCTGCAAGTCAAAAAAAGTCAAGCCCATTTCAATATAAAACCCTCAGAGTTTGGACAGAAGTTTGGAGATTGGCATATTTATATTGGAAATCAAGATGAAGAGAATAAAAAATATACCGATATCGCACTCTTTAACCAAGATAGAAATAGTGAAAATTTAATCCTTGCATCAGATGCTCAGATCGTAAACAACAACGGTCTTCTTCAGTTCAAACTTTTTAATGGAAGAGTTCACTTCTATAAAGACAACGAAATATCCATTGTAAACTTTGATACTATGAACATTAACGATACTACCTCTATAAATACTAAAGACTATGCATCTGTTCTAGATTATTGGCGACAAAATAATCCCAAGAGAGAAATAAAATTTGCAACAAATGTTTTAGTTTCTCTCTTTCCTCTACTAACGGTTTTAGTAATGCTTAGTATTGGTATCATCCACACAAGAGGCGGGAAAAATCCAACATATCTCTATATGTTTGTTACCGTAACTCTTTTTTATGCACTTAGTTTTAGTCTAGCAAAACAGCTTGGAGTCTACAGTATCTTAGCGGTTGTGCCTATCTGGTTATCAGGAACTATTCTTCTTTACAAACATAAAGTCATCTCTATATACTAATATGAGTTACAACATATGCGCGTAAAAATAACCCTTAGCTATAACGGGTCTATTTTTTTTGGTTTTCAATCACAAACGAGTACGCAAAATACAGTTGCTACTGCCTTACAAAACAGTTTTAAAAAGATAGGCATCACCTCAAAACTCCATGCAAGCGGAAGAACCGACAGGAATGTACATGCAACTGCACAGGTGATTCACATCGATCTACCCTCCTACTGGAGCGATTTTAAAAAACTGAAAACTCACCTCAATGTCAATCTCTCGCCTCATATTGTGATTAGACGTATCGAGATCGTAAATGAAGATTTTCACGCAAGATATAGCGCAAAATCTAGAGTCTACAGATACATCCTCTCAACATCAAGACCTGATCCTTTTCGAGCTAAATTTATTACTTTCGTGAAAGATTTTGACAAAAGTGTGATGCGTAACGCAATGAAAGAGTTTATCGGAAAACATGACTTTGAATGGTTTAAAAAAAACGGCTCACCAACATCTAGCGATGTCAGGAGTATAAAAAAAACATTTATGTATGAACACAATGGGTGTACAATCCTCTATTTTGAAGCTGACGGTTATTTGCGTTCACAAATTAGAATGATGGTCTATATGCTTCTAGAGGTATCACAAAATAAGCTTCCGCTCTCTGCGATAAGTGAGCAACTAACAAAACAGGTGCGACATAGTACCAATTTAGCACCGCCAAATGGTCTTTACCTAGCAAAAGTAAAATACTGACTCATTAAAGTTTAGTCAAATAAACTAAAGTTAGTTGATAAAACTTGCAATTGTTAGAATATTAAGCTACAATTATCCAAATTTTTTCTAAAGGTAGACAAAATATGGCAAAACATCAATTTCAAACGGAGATAAATCAACTTCTTCAACTTATGATTCACTCTTTATACTCAAATAAAGAGATTTTTCTAAGAGAATTGGTATCTAATGCTTCTGACGCACTTGACAAACTAACATTCTTAACATTAACAGATGATGCGTATAAAGGTTTAGATTTTACACCGCGTATTGATTTGGTTGTAAATAAAGATGCAAAGACTCTATCAATTAGCGACAGCGGTATCGGTATGAACGAAGCTGACCTGGTTGAACATTTAGGTACCATCGCAAAGAGTGGAACAAAATCATTTTTAGAAAACCTAAGCGGTGATGCAAAAAAAGATTCAAACCTTATCGGGCAATTCGGTGTAGGTTTCTATGCATCGTTTATGGTTGCAAGTGAAGTAGAGGTAATTACAAAAAAAGCCGGTGAAGATAAAGCTTATAAATGGGTAAGTAAAGGTGACGGTGAGTTTGACATTAGTGAAAGCGAACGTGAAGGAAACGGTACAACTATCATTCTACACCTAAAAGATGAAGATGCTGAATTTGCTGAAGAGCATAGAATTGAGAGTATCGTAAAAAAATACTCTGACCACATCCCTTTTGGCATCTATCTTGAAAAAACTATTACTAACTATGCTACTGAAGAGGAGAAAAAAGAGGGTAAAGAGGATACGACTGAACAAAAAGTTGAACAGATCAATAAAGCCTCTGCTCTTTGGACACTTAGCAAAACTAAAATCAGCGATGATGAGTACAAAGATTTTTATAAAACAATCTCTCACGACAGTGAAGAGCCGATCTCATGGATGCACACAAAAGCAGAGGGTGTACAAGAGTATACGACACTTTTTTATATCCCGTCAAAAGCGCCGATGGATCTTTTCCGCGTAGATTATCAACCGGGCGTAAAACTCTACATCAATCGCGTATTTATCACCGATGATGAAAAAGAGCTGCTTCCTACATATCTACGTTTTGTTAAAGGGATTATCGATTCAGCAGACCTTCCACTTAATGTTAGTCGTGAGATTCTTCAAGACAATGCTATCCTTGCACGTATCAAAAGTGCATCTGTTAAAAAGATACTTTCTGAGCTTGCAAAAATGGCTAAAAACGATACACAAAAGTATGATGCATTCTATAAAGAGTTTGGAAAAGTTCTTAAAGAGGGTCTTTATAACGATTTTGATAATAAAGAGAAAATTCTTGATCTTTTACGATTTAAATCTATTCAAAGCAGTGAAACAACAACTTTAGCCGATTACAAAGAGAAACTCGGTGAAGAGCAAAAAGAGATCTACTATATCATCGGTGAGGATGAAAAAATTCTTAGAAATTCTCCTCTTTTAGAGAGCTTCAAAGCAAAAAATATTGATGTTATTATCCTTGATGAAGATATCGATGCAATCGTTTTCCCAATGGTGCAGGAATATAAAGAGCTAAAATTCACATCCGTTCAAGAGGCTAAACTTGATGATGCAGATGAAAAAGCGAGCGATGATGATGAGGCGAAATATAAAGATCTGCTAGAGCAGATGAAAAGTGTTATCGGAGAAGATGTAAAAGAGATCAAACTCAGTGCAAGACTTTCAGATTCTCCTGTTGTTTTAGTTGATGATAAAGACAATCCAAACTACGCGATGAAACAGATGATGGCACAAATGGGCAATATGGACATGCCTTCAATCCCTCCGATTATGGAAGTTAATCCAAACCACGATCTTCTGAAAAAACTGCAAGAGAGTAGTGATGCGAACCTGGTAGAGGATGTCACAAAAATTCTCTATAGCCAAGCAAAAATGTATAACGGTGAAACACTAAACGATTCAGCCGATTTTCTTAACCGCCTTAACCGCGTTATGACTAAAGCACTCTAATATGGATACGCAAATTACCTCTCTAGATCATCTAGAGAGTATTTTAGAAGAGAATATTGCAGCGATTATCTATTTTACCTCTCCTAAATGTAATGTTTGTAAGGTACTGCGCCCTAAACTAATGGAACTGACGGAAAAAACATATCCAGATATGGGAAGATTTTTTGTCGATATTTCTGAAACACCTGAAATAGCGGCACACTACAGCGTCTTTGCCGCACCGACAATCCTTGTACTGTTTGAAGGAAAAGAGTTTGCTAGAAAATCACGCTCTATGAGCCCTGAACTTCTAATGAAAGAGATTGAACGTCCTTACTCGATACTAACACAATAATTATTTACAAAATAATACACTAATCGTAGCGTCAAGCTGCGATTGTTTCTACTAAAGATATTCATTATTTATTCTATGTAACTCATTCATTACATTATCTACTTTTTTACCCAGTCTATTTTACACTTATTTTACAAATAAATATTATTATTGGTGACAAAAAATATCTATCTGATATGAATGTGTAAAATGAGGAAAACTGATGAAAAAAAACCTTACAATACTCCGTAAATTTCTGATCATAATGATACCGGCTTTTGTGATTTCCTTCATTATACTAGTCTGGTTTTCCTATTCACAAATAGTTTCTATATCGCACACCGTCTATACAAAGAATCAGATGCAACTTGTCAATACTCTTACCCAAAGCCTCACTTCAAAAGAGGAGGCCATGAAAAACATTGTACTAGGACTGTCTAACAATGGCACGGTAATCTCCACGATGTATGATGAGGACAGAGATGGACTCTTTCAAGAAATCAGCCGACTTCGAACTGCTTTGAATGTCCAGTCCTCCTTTAAAAGCTCCCTCATCCAAGTAGTTGACACGATGGGCAGCTCCTACGTCAAGTCATGGGATATCAAAGCTTACGGTGCCGATGTTTCTGACAGAGAGAGTATCGCATATGTCCAGAATAATCAAAAGGTATTTGTCGGAAACGAGGTAACACACGGTGGCTTGATGCTTGTTTCAACCGCACCGCTACTATTACAGGATGATGAGGAGGAAATCGAATTTCTCGGAAGTATTGATTTCATCCTACGTTATAACTCTCTGGTCTATAAACACCTTGATCCAAACGATACGAGAGAGCTACTCGTATTGGTAGACAAAAGTTATCTAGAAAGAGCACATTTTGTAAAAGATCCGATGACGATCGGTGAATATTATATAGACCTAGACAAGGGATATATTGATAAAAATTTCTATAGCGCTGCATCAGCAATTGACTTTGAGTCATTGAAAAAAGATGGCTATCTCATTGATAACAACTATTTTTATACCTACAAGACAATCTATGACCATGCCAATAACGAGGTAGGTATCTTCCTACTCGGTGAGGCACTAAACAAGGTTGATCGTGCTATCCAAGAAACATCCAGCAGTTTCATCACTATGATGAGCATTATTATTGGATTGATGCTCTCTGCACTTATTCTTGTTATTATAATCATTACTAAACTGATATCTTCTCCAATGAATAGATTGAATGAAGTAGCCAAAGACCTCTCTTCGGGTGAAGGTGATCTTAGAAAAAGATTGGATGTAACCACTAATGACGAAATTGGTCAGAGCTCTGACCTCGTTAACAGGTTTATTGAAAGGGTTCAAGGTGTTGTTTCACAAGTCATTGTATCTGCTAAAAAAACCGCAACAGAGATTGAGGAGATTGATAGAAGTATCCATGATATGAATGAACGAATGGCAAAAGAAGAGGAATTTGTCAATGCTACCGTCGAAATTAACAAAAAAATCAACGAACTATTAAATATATCTGTCCAAGACAGTATCCAAACAAGCGAAAATGTAGAAAATGCAGTCAAACGGCTTAACGACGCCCATAATATCATCAAAATACTGCTCATAAACGTAAACGACTCAGCAGCAAAAGAGCATGCAATGGCTGAAGCCCTAAATCTTTTGAGTAAAGATGCAGAAAATATCAAATCGGTTTTAACAATCATCTCCGATATTGCAAATCAGACAAATCTGCTGGCACTTAATGCCGCAATTGAAGCTGCTCGAGCAGGTGAACATGGACGCGGATTTGCCGTCGTCGCCGATGAAGTACGAAAGCTAGCCGAACGTACCCAAGATTCACTCTCACAGATTAATTCCACTATCGGTATCATCATCCAAGCGATAATAGATACAGGTACACAAATGGATGAAAATGCTAAGGAGATTAATAGTCTCGTAACAAACAGTACCCTTGTTGATGAAAAAATATCAGCCGCTATGTTTGAAATTGGTGAGACCACAAACATCGCCAAAAAATCGGAGAATGTTTCTAAAAAGCTTGCTACAAGTACACAGAAGGTTATTGAAAATATTAAGTCTCTCGAAACCCTCTCAACGCAAAATTGCAAATCTATTAAATCTATTGATGAAAAAGCATCTATGTTAAAAAAAGATGCTCAGACACTCAATGCACAGCTTGGTCTATTTAAGGTGTAATTTTAAAAAAATTGATTTAGCAAGATGGAATAAATAGAGTTGAATTTGTAGAAAAAGATTGTAAAACTATTTTTTTGGCATAAAAAAACCCCGCCCGCTTTCACGGACAGGGTTAGTGTTTGCAAACTTAACTGAATTACTCAGTGATTTTCTTATAAACACCCTTTGCTGCACCAGCCATAACTACCATTGGAGTAGCACTCATAGTTACACCAGCTGAAGTCATTTCACCCATGTAACCTGCAAGGTCAACAATAAGATCGTTTAATTTACCGTCACCACCAAATCCTTCAACAATATCTTTAGCACGGATCGAACCTTTTGCACGAGCCACGTCAAGTTGATCTTGCAACGTATTTAATGCCGTGATTACAGTCGCTGTCGTAGCATCAAACTGTTGCTCAGGAATATTTTGATCGTCAGTCTTTTTTACTAACGCCTCTTCGTAAGCCTTTTTAGCCGCATCCGCTTTAGTCTTCAATGAATCGATTGATGATGTAGTTGTTTTAGTTTCTGCCATAGTGTATTTCCTTTATTGTATAATTTATTTTTGTTTACATCCATTTATTTTGGATGTAAAGTAATTATAAGATATAAAGTATAAAATTTGGCTTAATATGATAAAGTTAGATAAATAAAAACATAAGGGAGAAAAATGACTCTTTTTCAACTCATACTTTTAATTGCTTCTTTTATTTTTGCGTATAAATTTTTTGAGCAAGTTTTTTCAAACTCAAAAGATGGCTCAAATCTAAATGATGAAGAGATTATAAAAAGACAGCAGGTAAGTCACTTACAGATGCTTCAAAATAGATTTAACGACTTGCTGGAGCGTGCTGATGATGCAATGAACGACGACAATTTCGAAAGTGCAAAAAAATCTCTATATGAAGCTATAAAAATACGACCAAAAAATGAAGAGGTATTGCTAAAACTTGCCTCCGTGTTGTTATTTACTAGAGAATACGAAGAATCTGCAAGTTTTTATAAAAAGGCACTCAATATAGATGAGCATAACGATTACGCACACAGAGGTATTGCCAGCGTGTACGCACATCTAGAAAAGTTTGATGAAGCGATAGAACATTATAAAAAAGCTTTAACCATCAATTCTAATGATGCAATTACCTACTATAACTACGCCAATCTACTTCAAAAGTTAGAAAAACTAAAAGAGGCGAAACACCACTATGCGATAGCACTTAATATCAATCCAGATTTTAAAGAGGCAAAAGCTGAATTTGAAAAACTAGAAGAGAAACTAAGCTCAGATGAGGAACCTAAGACGTAAGAGCGGCAGGTTCTCTCTCCTTCATAAGATCAACAATAAGACGAATTACACCGTCACTTTTTGTCTTGTCAATAAAGCCGTCAGCGCCAAGCTGTTCTGCTTCTCTTTTATTGTTATCGCCCGTCATGGAGCTATTAATAACAATAGGGATATTTGACGTTACAGGATTGTCTTTTAATAACCTTGTAACGGTAAAACCGGACATCTCCGGCATCTCAATATCGGATATTATTGCAGGAATTTTTCCTTTATCTTCATCACTAAGACTATCTATATACTCTATCATCAATTTGCCGTTATTGAAAATCTTGCAAGACATATTTGCACGTTTGAAAATTTCTGAAAGATGTCTTTGTGCGGTCTTACTATCTTCCGCAATCAATGTAGTTCCATGAAGAAGTTTTTCAGGGATAGTAACATTTTTCAGATCACCTATTTGCTTGTCAACGTGAACCATAGCTGAAGGGATAACCTCTGCTAAAAGTCTTTCAAAATCAAGTATTAAACATAAACTTCCATCATCAAGTCTCGTATCATTCATTACCATGTTATCTTTACCCATTGCATAAGCATCAGGTGCGTGCATCTCATTCCAGTTTCTTTTTATAACACGGTAAGCATTCAACATTCTCAAACCGATTATGACACCGTTGAAATCACATATTAATATATTTGATCTCTCTCTTTTTTCGCCTACAAGCGGTCTATCCACCCATGTAGGTAAATCAATAATGGGAACTTGCAAACCGCGAAGTACGATGGTACCCTCTAACAGCCTGTGCGCTGAGGGAATTTCCGTTAAATAATGACGTTTTGCCTCAACAACCTCGCGTGTTTTAAAGACGTTAATAGCATAAAAGGGACTATCTTTCGTATCGTCTATCTGAAATACCAAGAGTTGTACTTCATTATTTTTAGCTAAGTTGGTAACGGCATCTACATTATCTAACATTGACATAGAAAAAATCCTGAGTTGAGTTTTAGACTTCTTTCAAAACTCTAGTGGCCATCAGAGTTTTGCGTGAAGCCAGTATTTTAACATAAAATTTGCAACAAAGATATAAGTTATCGTAATTGTGCATATATAGCTTCTCTCTATAAATAAAATTTAATAGACTTCTTGCAGAACTCTAATCTAATTTTAGTTTATAAAAATGTATACTTATCCTTATTCATTACATAAGTAGGTAGTATGAAACTCTCAAAGCTAAATGCGTTTATTCAAAATGCAAAAAATTTAAAAATCTTGTATGTGGAAGATCACGCCGATGTAAGACTTAGAATTGGTCACTTTTTAAAAAAGTATTTTAATGAGGTTACAATGGTAACCCATCCCGAAATTGCACTTAAAATGTTTAACAGCGGTTACTATGACCTAATACTTACCGATGCAGAGTTACCTGACATGGATACGATATATATGTGCAGAAGAATCAAGCAGATATCTCCTAAAAAACCTATAGTCATCCTCTCTTTAAAAAAGGATTATGATGCACTTGTCAAACTTATTAACATCGGTATTTCAGGTTTTATCGAATTACCCTCAACTGAGAAAAATATTGCTCTTATTTTATCTAGAGTGGTAAAAGATATTCAAGATGAGCTAGAAAAAAAACATACTACTTCTGGTGAAGTCAAAAGCATCGAAGAAAAAGAGCATCCTAATGAAAAAGAGAAAGTGGAATTATTTGAAGAAAATAGTGCAACAATAGATAGTAAACTTAGTGTTCAAGATGTTGAATTGTTAAGAATGACGCATGCACATAATAACGTTATAACTGCCAAAGAATTTGTAGATGAACTAGATGATGATACACTTGAAGACTTTGATGAATTGGGTCATATTCAAAAAGAGTTAGACAATGCGATAAAAGGTTTTGATAACCAGCAAAATGTTGAAAAACTAAATGATATAGCGAAACTATTCGGAGAAATTGCATCTGTACTCAACTTTATGCTCGAATTTTCGGATTTTTCAAATGCAATACGCTCCTTTGCAACATTTTTAGACGGTCTAAAAGATGAAGAGATAGAAAAGACATCGCATATTATTAAATCACTCATACCTGCTATATTTGATGATTTAAAATCGTGGAGAGAGCATATATTTGAACTTCAAGATGCCAAGGATATACATTATCTAGACAGTTCGCTATTTAGCTCTATCATACAGCTACAACTCTCTGTTACTAATGAGCTAAAAGGTGTTGCTGATGAAGATGATAGTGGAGATTTAGAACTTTTTTAGATTAGAGAGATTGCAAGACACAATGTCTTGCTAATCTTTAATGAAACATAGAAAATAACACTACAGAAACGACGTACTACTCATTGCGAATTGACAAAAGATACTACATCATTGAAATCATGTCTACTTTTTTTCTTTGCTTCATCGGCTCGGTAACCTAATGCTATTACAAGGGAGATGGAAAATTTTTTCTCATCTATATTCAAAATTTCAATTATTTTTTTAGCTTCAAAGCCTCCTATAGGACATGAATCAATACCTAAAATAGCAGCAGAATTCATTAAATTCAATGAAGCAAAATAACACTGCTTATCGGCAAAGGCTTCAATCTCTACTTCACTCATCGGTGAAGTGTACTCTGTGTAAATGTTTCTTACTACATTTTCAAAAAGATTATCTCCATCACGTCGTAGTAATGGTTCTACATATCCATCTTCTATATAGAGATTTTTTCTAGCAAGCACAATAACTACTGCTGATGCCGAACCAACTTGAGGTTGTGAAAAAGAAGCTTCTTGAAGAGACATTTTTACATTTTTGGACGTAGTTACTAGAACCCATCTCAAAAATGCCTCATAAGTATCAAAATACATCCAAGTTGCACAAAACCTTGATAATTAGCTAAATGATATTCCCATCTAGTCTGTATTCTTCTGTAGTTTTGAAGCCATGCA
>Ga0316207_10000539_pt1 | contig 58595 bp, 52 predicted proteins | sample 6weekpyrite_MG_FD_204943 | JGI IMG/M metagenome (GOLD analysis project Ga0316207, IMG submission 204943) | Microbial mat bacterial communities from mineral coupon in-situ incubated in ocean water Damariscotta River, Maine, United States -... | ecosystem: Environmental > Aquatic > Marine >...
CGCCCATCAAGGTTTCAATCGCCTGGGCCCGATCCCGCGGATCATAGCCCTCATCGGTCTTTTTCAGATTGAGGATACCACCATCATGCATGGTTACCTGCATGGAGCCATCCTTGTCATAGCTCCCGGTGATTTCGTCCGCATCAGCGACAAAATCGGTATGGATCATCGGATGATAGTATTTGTAAGTGTGGGCATAGCTTTTGGTCGATCCCTTGTGATCATTGAAAGTCACACACGGTGAAATCACATCAATCAAGGCAAAGCCTTTGTGCATCAGACCCGCCTGGATCAGGGGCACAAGCTGGGATTTGTCGCCGGAAAAGGCCCGGGCAACAAAACCGGCCCCCAAAGTCAGCGCCTGAACGCAAGGATCAATCGGTGGCTGATCATTGACGAGGCCGCGCTTTGACTTTGTTCCCAGATCAGCTGCAGCGGAAAACTGCCCCTTTGTCAGTCCATAAACACCATTGTTTTCAATGATATATAGCATGTTCAGATTGCGGCGCATGGCATGAGCAAACTGGCCAAAGCCGATGGAAAGCGAGTCTCCATCACCGGAAATACCGATATAATGCAGATCGCCGTTTACCGCATTGGCCCCGGTGGCCACAGACGGCATGCGGCCATGCACGCAATTAATGCCATGCGATTGACCCATGAAATAGGCGGTGGTTTTGGACGAACACCCAATGCCGGAAACCTTGGCCGCACTTTCCGGGGCCAGATCCAATTGCCAGAAGGCCTGAACCAGCGCCGCAGTGACGGAATCGTGCCCGCAACCGGCGCACAAGGTCGACATGCCGCCTTCATAATCGCGGACCGTCAGACCCAGCTTGTTCTTTTTGAGATGCTTTTCAATGAGGGGTTTGGACATTGAGGTCATGTCAGGCCTCCTCCATCTCTAAATGGGCCATCAGCCCGTCGACCACAAATTTCGGGTTAGCCGCCATGCCGCCATAATCCAGCACCGGGATCAGACGATCCTTGTCGGCGGATGTTTCATTGATCAACAAGCTGCGCAATTGCGCATCGCGGTTTTGCTCAACCACGAAAACCGTGTCGTGGCTGTCGATAAAGGCTTCCACCTCCGCATTGAAGGGAAAGCCCCTCACCCGCATATAATTGGCGTACACACCATGATCTGCCAGGCGGTCGAGCGCTTCACGCACTGCGCCGTCACACCCACCAGAAGAGATGATCCCCAGCGGTGTTTTTTGCGACGAGCCGACAATGACCGGACCGGGAATTGCATCGGCAGCGTTTTTCCATTTGCGGATCAAACGGTCGACAACTTCCTGATATTCATCGGCATCTTCGGTGTAAGCACCTTTCCAGTTATGGCCGGAACCACGGGTGAAATAGGCCCCTTTGGGATGTTCGCCAGGCAGGGTTCGATACGGAATTCCATCGCCATCCTTATCTTCATAGCGATAAAATTTTTCCATCTTTTCCAGATCATCCGCGCTTAAAACTTTGCCGCGATCAGGCGTATAAGCATCATCCCATTCCAGTTCCGGTACCATCCAGTCATTCATGCCGATATCCAGATCGGTCATGAAGAAGACCGGCGTCTGGAAGCGCTCGGCAATATCAAAAGACTGAACCGCCATCTCGAAACACTCTTTCGGATCCGACGGGAACAACATGATGTGTTTGGTATCGCCATGGCTGGCATAGGCGGCCAAGGTCAGATCGCATTGCTGGGTGCGGGTTGGCAGACCGGTTGATGGGCCTGAGCGCTGAACATCAAACAAGACCAAAGGCACTTCCGAATAATAAGCAAAGCCGATGAACTCACTCATCAGCGAGATACCCGGACCGGACGTCGGCGTGAAGGCACGTGCGCCATTCCAGCTGGCCCCGACCACCATGCCAATGGCCGACAGCTCGTCTTCAGCCTGCAGGATGCAGTAATTATGATCCCCGGTATCCGGATCGATGCGGTATTTTTCACAAAACGCTTTAAAGCCATCCATCAGGGATGTTGACGGTGTGATCGGATACCAGGCCCCGAAGGTTGCCCCGGCATAGACACAGCCCAGGGCCGCCGCGGTATTGCCATCAATCATGATGTGGCCGGCGGTCTTATCCATCGCTTCCACGCGCAAGGGCAAAGGATCGGGATATTGTTCACAAACCGCATCTCGGCCCAGCTCGATGGCCTTCATATTGGCATCAATCAAATGCGCCTTGGTGCCAAACATGTCCTCGACCATGGCGCGGATCACACCCAGATCGATACCGGTCAACTGAGCCACAGCCCCGACATAGGCCATGTTCTTCATCAAAACGCGGGTGCGGGCATTATCAAATTCAGCATTGCAAAGGCGCGCCAGCGGCACACCGATCGCTGTGACATCCGCGCGGTCATGCATTTGTGGACGCGGCCAAGTGCTGTCGTAAAGCAGAAACCCGCCCGGCGACACATCGGCCAGATCGCGCTCATAGGTCTCGGCATTCATGGCGACAATAAAATCAGCCGCGCCTGAACGCGCCGTATAGCCATCCTTGGTGACCCGGATTTCATACCAGGTCGGCAGACCCTGAATATTCGACGGGAACAGGTTTTTACCCACCACAGGCACGCCCATGCGGAAGATGGCTTTCATCAACAAGCCATTGGCCGAGGCAGAGCCCGTGCCGTTCACATTGGCGATCTTGAGGACAAAATCATTGATACGAAGATCACTCATCTGACTGACGACATCCTTCATTCCGCTGCGACCTTGGCAGCTTCTTCAAACACATGGGGGATCAATATATCCGCATCCTGCATATCCCAGGCGGCCGTTGGGCAACGCTCGGCACACAGACCGCAATGCAGGCATAAATCCTCATCCTTGACCATCACACGGCCCGTATCCGGGAGCGCTTCGGAGACATAAAGCGCCTGTTCCAGATTGGTTGAAGGCGCTTTCAAACGGGTACGCAAGTCCGCCTCATCGCCATTGGGCGCAATGGTCAGACAATCGACCGGGCAGATATCAATGCAGGCATCGCACTCTTTGCACAGCGGCGCTTCAAACACGGTCTGTACATCACAATTGAGACAACGCTGAACTTCGCTGGCGATCTGTTCGGCGTTGAAGCCCAGCTCAACTTCGGTCTTCAAATCCTTGAAACGATTGACCAGCTCGACGGTCTTCATATCGCCGCGATGAGCCGCATCAAAGCCGTTGGAATACATCCATTCATTGACACCCATCTTGGCGGTTTCCAGATTGACGCCGCGCGTCAGACGATCATTCAAATCCTTGTTCTGGCAATGATTATGGATCGAGATCGCGGCCTGATGGCCGTGCTCAACGGCCCAGATGATATTCTTCGGACCAAAGGCGGCATCGCCGCCAAAGAACACACCATCGCGGGTCGATTGATGCGTGGTTTCATCCACAATCGGCACATTCCATTTATCAAACTCGATACCGATATCGCGCTCAATCCAGGGGAAGGCATTTTCCTGTCCTATGGCCAAAATCACATCATCACACGGGATGATTTTTGTCCCGGTGGAACGCGTCTCGGTGATACGGCCTTGCTCATCAAGGTCGTATTCCATCAGCTCAAATTCCATACCGACGAGCTTGCCGTTTTCAACCACGAACCGTTTGGGCGAATGATTGACCAAGATGTCGATATTTTCTTCTTCAGCGTCTTCCAGCTCCCAGGGTGAGGCCTTGAAGAAATTGCGCGGCTTGCGCGCCATCACCTTCACATCCTTGGCCCCCAATCGCAGGGAAGACCGGCAACAATCCATCGCCGTATTGCCAACACCGATGATCAGAACGTTCTCACCGATCTTTTCGATATGCTCAAAGGCAACACTTTCCAGCCAATCAATACCGATATGGATATTGGCTTCGGCTTCCTCGCGGCCCTCAATCTGCAAATCCTTGCCCTTGGGCGCACCGGACCCGACAAAGACCGCATTATAGCCTTCATCCAACAGGCTTTTCAGGCTCTCAATGCGGGTGTTGAGCTTAATATCGACGCCCATGGAGGCGATATAACCGATCTCTTCATCCAGCACTTCTTCAGGCAGGCGGAAAGAGGGAATATTGGAAATCATCAAGCCGCCAGGCCGGTGCATGCCCTCAAAGACCGTACACTCATAGCCCAGAGGGGCCAGGTCATTGGCCGCCGCCAGGGAGGCGGGGCCCGCGCCGATAAAGGCGATTTTCTTGCCATTGGTCGAAGCCGGCTTAGATGGCACAAGGCCTTTGACCTCATCACGATGATCTGCGGCCACGCGCTTTAACCGGCAAATGGCCACTGGCTCATCTTCCACCCGTGTGCGCCGACAGGCCGGTTCACACGGCCGGTCACAGACCCGGCCCAAAATACCCGGAAACACATTCGAGCGCCGATTGACCATATAGGCTTCGGTAAATTTACCCTGCGCAATCAGGCGGATATATTCCGGAACCGGCGTGTGTGCCGGGCAGGCCCATTGGCAATCAACGACTTTATGGAAATAATCCGGATCGCGTGTATCGGTCGGCTTCATTGATTCCCCACCCCTGACTTCAATGTCAGGTCATCAGATTGGCGTGATGGTTTATGCACCATTTAGACATTCGGCGACTAGACACAACCACACACAACCAAGGTCAAGCAGAATTGAGGGAAATGACTGAAATGTGTACTTGAGATAGAACACAAAAAAGGCGGAGCATTGCGGCCCCGCCTTTTCTGATTAGCTGGGACATCCGAACTTATTCCGGACGGCGTGAACGCCCTCTTGAAGGTCTGCGATCGTTTCCGGCGGCAGTTTCTTCGCTGCCTTCTTCACCCGTCTCAGGACGATCTCGATCCCCAACAAGGCTATCTGGATTGGAACCAGCACGCATGGATGCGTTTTCCTCGGTGGGAGTTGCCGTCCTTAAGTCGATATCATCACCCGGATCGGGAATATCCCGTCCGCCAAGATCGCCAGGCCCTGGGTTGCCATCACCGGGATCATAGGGTGTGCGACCATTTGGAATATTAGGACCAGGATCAGACGCCCCCCCGATATTGACCGGCCCGGTCATTGTGGGTGTTCCGCAATCATGCGCCTGATAAACCGTGTCTGTTCTGGATGGATCAAGCAAGGTTTGATAGGTGCTCACCGTGTCGGCATCGACATTGTCCAGAATAGACCGAGCCCTCTCAAGAAAGCTGGCTAAGGTCAAATCATCAGTCGTCAACCGGTTGTAATACCCCTGTGAGGAATGAGACTGGAACAGGGACAATATGTCTTGAAAAGACGCTTCTTCAATCGGGTTAAAGCATACCTGCAAGCTTGCTGATGGCCTGACACAGCTTGAATCATGAAAACCTGACATGATGTCACCGCATTGCTTGCCATCGCTATAGTCATCGTCCTGCGTCAAAAAATCATAGGTTTGCAGGCGCGGTGTGGTCATCATGAACAAAAGCGACTGCCAGCCTCGATCAATTCGGGCGGCTGTAGACAAGTTTGGTACACCTGTTTCATCGGTTTCCGGGTCGGTCTGGCCCTCAATGAAATCGGCCAGATAAAAACGCGCCGCAGGCAAGGACTCATCGGCTCCCATGACGCGATTGGCTAGGTGTTGGCCAAAAAATTCGGCAAAGCCTTCATGAAAAGACGGGCAGGCATCACGGGTTATGGTGTGGGTATCCTCACCATGAAAGAGACCTTGATAAGCCAGCTCAGAGGCCAAACAGCCTTCGCCGCGGCTTTGTTGATACGCCCAGATATGACCCACCTCGTGATAAACAGTCGCCAGATTAAAATAGCCCCCCGTAATAAAGGTCAGCCCACTGGAATAGGGAACAGCAAATGGGTTGATGCCTTCAAAATCCTCCTCGAACAAAGGATAGGCGATATTGACCCGGTCCTGGAATTCATAGGCTGACCCCATATCTTCCAGCTCATTCATCATCTCGGTCATCGCAACCCAGATATCAGCGCGCTGATAGGCTTTTTCATCGCCCTGCTCGTGATTACGGTCCGGACCAAAAACCCTGGGGCTTAGATTGATCGTGGTATTAGTGCGAATTTTGTCATCGGCACGGTCATTGATAATGGTATACCAAGGGCTCAATTGCTCGAAAGTTTCATTATCGCCATCAAACCAGCTATCTGCGGCACGGATAATACGCAGATCATCATTGGCAAATTTCACATCAACGCGCAAAACACGGCGATTACAGGTCTTGCGCTCTTCATAGACGAAACGACCTTCATCATCGGTAAAGACCCGGTCCCACGTCACCCAACCGGGCACATTGGGCGCATTACCCCGAATACGCACTTCAATACCAGCCAGAGGAGAAAATCCTTCCCTCCAGGGCCCGGTTTCATCCGTGAACATCGGAACCGGCATCTGGTGCTCGACCAGGACCTGCCCCTCAATGCGCCAGTCACACATAATGTCAGCAGCAGCCGCAGACGTCAGACCCAGCCCAAACAAGGCTGATACAAAATACTTAAACATAAAATTTCCCTACATCACACACGCTGTGGCTCTTATTGAAACCATCAGGAAGTGTTCTAATACAAAAAGTTATATGAATGCTTGATGAGCAGGGTTTTCTGGGCGGCCTGTCTAGAATCCGGAAAAGAGATCGTAGAGATAATAGCCAAATATGACCGGAACACCAAAGGCGCATACCCATTGCAGGGTGACATTCATATTACGCGATTGAATGATTTTGGGAGACAATATTTTGAGAGATTGCGTATCATCGGACTCCAGAGCTGTGATATCATCCTCAACAGCTGCAATCTCATTACGAAGCTGATGCAGATACATCCCCAATCCAATTGAGGATCCAGAATAAAAGACAAACAAGAGAACAAAACTCAAAAGGCTTGTTGAGGGGCCGGCAAAATTGGCACCTCCAAACACGGCTAATGTAATGGTCATCCAGAATTTCAGCGTCGTCATATAACTGTCACTGACTGTTCCGCGCACATCCATCAATTCATATACCGTCATGGAAGCATCCTCAGCACTCGGCAAAACTGAGCGCAGGCAACGACCTTTTCGTGTACTCGTCAAGCCTCTAATCAAAACAGAGATTCAGGTTTTGGTTTGTATGAATTCACGCAGTGAATAATTGCCAGTGGTCACCATATGATAGGTTGTCATCCCGCCATCGCCCAAGCCAAGGATGGCCGCCAGAAATATTTATATAGAAATGCCCTGTTCAAAATTCAGTCTGGACACATTCCTGTTTCAAAAAAGCTTTTGCCTCGAACGTCTTGTGAGTGTTTGGCAAGCAGGATTTATATGAGTCAAATACTAGGCTTCAGGCAGCCCTCAGCTTTTCAAGGAATGCCTTCATCTCCTGGCGCAGAGTTTGGGCCTGACCGGTCAATTCAGCGGAAGCTGAACGAAGTTCGCTGGCTTTATTACTGGTCAGGGCCGCAGCATCAGTGACCTCGGAAATATTGGATGAAATACCTTCAGCTCCACCGGCTGCGAGCGAAACCGATTTTGCAATCTCGGATGTTGCAGCACGTTGTTCATCGACAGTGATTGAAACTTCAGAAGAAATTCCACTGATTTCACCGATAATATGGGTAATGGAATCTATCGCACTGACCACTTCAGTAGAGGCTGATTGAACGGTGCCGATGTGAGTGGTGATCTCTTCTGTTGCATCTGCTGTCTGACTTGCCAAAGTTTTTACTTCGGCTGCAACGACGGCAAAGCCCTTGCCAGCCTCTCCGGCACGAGCCGCCTCAATGGTCGCGTTGAGTGCGAGCAAATTGGTTTGTTCAGCAACAGATTTGATCAAATCTACCACATTGCCAATTCGCGAAGTTGCCTCATCAAATGCCCGAGCCTTTTCACCCACCAGATTGGCATGATTTACGCCATCTGAAGCGACACTTGAGGCTTGCGTTACTTGGCTTCCGATCTCATTAATCGAGGCACTGAGTTCCTCACTGGCCGAAGCCACTGTCTGGACATCAGAACTGGCTTTTAGGGACGCTTGGCCAACTTCCTGTCCCCGGGATGTTGTCATGGCCGACAGATCGACCAACTCACCAGCATTTCCTTCAATTTGAGTCGCCGCTGTTGAAAGCGCCTCAACCACCCCATTGACCGATTCATCAAGCGCATCAGCCATCTCGATCATGGTTCTTCGACGATCCTCATTAGCTTCGTGTCGCATCTCGTCTTCAGCTTCACGACGTTCATTTTCTTCTTCAACACTGGCTTTGAGAGCATCTTCAGCTGCTAGGGCTTCCTGATGAGCGATACGCCTCATCAACTGGAAAACCAGACCGATTGTGACAAGTCCGATGATCGCAATCACACCGGCAAGAACGCTCAATGACAGAAACCGCATCGAAGCCATGGCTTTACTGGTTTCCGAGACATCCCAGGTAACAGCAGCTTCAAAGGCAAGTTCCCCATCCGGGAAATGCAAAGGTAACATGGCTCCGCTTGAAATAACGTCTTCCGGAAGAAAGTAATTTTCCAGATCGGTCAAAACTCGTCCATCTGTTGCAGAATGAAAGATAACATCCATTCCCATTCTTTGATCTGCCATGCTTAATGCATGGAGCGGGTCAGTATGAACGGCCAGATAGCCAACAAGTCTCAATCCGCCTACTGGGACAATCAGTGACATTTGAGGTGCGCCATCACCTGACCAGTAATGCACAAGTCTTTGCAACCGGTCAGACCCTTCACGCTCGCTCAGTCTACCGGACAACTCAGCAGGAACGGCCAAATCCCCTTCAACGTTATAAGACGTTAGGATTGACCCATCAGAACGATAGACCGTCAATCCCTGAACATTGACCTCACCGGAGGTCACGGAATTGCTGCGTAATATTTGAGGCAGAAAGGAATTTAACTCTTCAGGTTGACCATTCAAAATCAAGTTACGAAAGTCTGGCTGTTGTGCATTTTCACTGGCAAAAAGTGCTACTGTGTCTGAATAAGAATCCCAAACGGTATCCGCAACATATCTATCAAGCATGGCTCCGATTTGATGCGCGTTCGCATCGTGGACTGTGCGCTCATACCTATCTGTAACAAAAGTCATGACCGCAATTCCGGCGATGATATTTAAAACAGACGCTACAATCATGATAGCAAAAAGTTTGCGTCGTTCTGTCATGGCTTCTCACTCAATGTCGGAAATTTCATCTCTGAAACCTGTTTCAAGTTTGCTCTTTAATTCGTAATCAGCGGAAGACCCAATTCACGCCATTCAGCCATTCCCAAAGCGTAGTAATGAATATTAGTATATCCAAATTCCAACGCTTTTCTGACAGCGTCGGAAGCGCGTCCACAATTCAAGCCATTGCAATAAAAAAGAATCGGATCCTCCAACGAGGAAACATGAGCAGCAATGTCCGCTGAACTCTCAATGTCCGTGTTGAGCAAGCGAACAGCCCCTTCAATATGGCCATTGTCGAAATCAGCTTGACGACGCGTATCGAGAATAATCAGGTCAGGCGTCGACATAATCAAATCGATAACGCCTTCAGCATCGACTGTGACCGCACCCTCGATTTCCATGGGCGCTGAATCAGCAATAGAAGCTGTAGAAACGCCAAAAGCCATGGCAAAACCGGCAAAGAGGGAAAGAAACGTGTTCATGATTGCATCCTGTAACTTTACTTAAAACAACACTTAGTAGTGAAATAGAACCATTTAGTTGATATTTGATTATTTATATTTTCCACAAGAAACGGATATCCCAGCTCACCGAGACGGATTTCAGGGTCATCACCTTCAACAATCACACAAGAAAAACTCCTTATTCCCTCGCCCCCATGAACTTGCTGGCACCACAGGGCTTGCCCCTTTTGCCTTGGGCCGTTACCGAAGCGCCGGATGTGTTGACTTAGCCAACCATTACCGATTTGAGAAATGTACGGACTTGACCATGACCGCTGAAACGCCATCACCTGCTGCACCGAAAAAGAAAAAAGGCCCGTATACGGTCGAGACCGTTTTATCGGTCAAACATTATACCGACCGCCTGTTTCATTTCCGAATCACACGCCCGGCGGCATTTCGCTTCCGTTCAGGCGAGTTCATCATGATTGGCCTGCTCAAAGACGACGGCAAACCGCTCTTGCGCGCCTATTCCATCGCCAGCCCGTTTTGGGATGAAGCGCTTGATTTTTACTCGATCAAAGTTCCCGACGGACCGCTCACCTCGCGCCTGCAAAACATCAAGGAAGGCGATGAGGTTTTGCTCGGCCTCAAACCGGTCGGAACCCTGGTGCTCGACGCGCTGAAACCGGGCAAGCGCCTGTATATGATCTCAACCGGCACCGGCATTGCGCCCTTTGCCAGCTTGATCCGTGATCCTGAAACCTATGAGAAATTTGATCAGGTCATCCTCACCCACACCTGTCGTTACAAAAACGAAACCGTCTATGGCCAGGAATTGGTAGCCGACACGATGCAGGACGAACTGATCGGTGAAATGGCGCGCGAAAAACTGGTGCATTTCACCTCCGTCACCCAGGAAGACGGGCCGGTCAAAGGTCGTGTGACCGACATGATCAATTCCGGCGAATTATTCACCCATCTGGGCGTGCCCGAGCTGGACCCCGCCATTGACCGGGTGATGATCTGTGGCTCGGAAGGCTTGTTGAAAGACGTCAAACAAATCTGTGAAGATCGCGGTTTTGAAGAAGGCTCCAACGCCGCCCCGGCTGACTTTGTCGTCGAAAAGGCATTTGTGTCTGGGTAGAAACAAAGCCCCTTAACACCTGTTTTATAACGATATTTTTTACAGGCATTACATCCAACGGGCACGTATTTCCCTATACCTGCACATTTCTGCACTTTAGTCTTGACTGATATAAATATGTCTTTATATTGGCAAATGCGCCGATTTGAGGATCAGCTTGCGGGCGCAAAATAAATGCGGCTAAAGCGGTTTGATTGGCAGAGGGATCTTTCTCCCCCGATTACCCTTTGCTGAACAATCCATTTCGGCGCCCGCATTTGCCCGCGCAGAAATGGACAAGACATTGATATCTCCCGATATTTCTCCCAGCTTATCCCGGGGCAGTTTAGCTGTCCCGGGATATAGCGACTTCACAGCTCAGCTGTCTTTTCGCGGCCAGGACATTTCTGTGGTGGGCCGTCTCGTCGGACCTGAAGATGCACCTGTCACCCTCATTTTGGGCGGCATATCTTCCGGTCGAAATGTTTGTGACCAAACAGATATAGCTGGCTGGTGGCGCGATCAAATCGGGCCGGGCCACGCCATCAACACTGACAATACGCGCATCCTGTCCTTTGATTTCATCGGCGATGACATCACCCCCTTCCCGACGACACAGGATCAGGCACGCGCCATCCTTGCCCTTGCAGACACAGCCAATATCGAAACTTTTTCCGTTATCGGCTCCTCCTATGGCGGAATGATCGCACTGGCTCTGTCGGAATTGGCCCCGGACCGTGTGAGCAAAGCTCTTGTTATCAGTGCCGCCAACAAGGCATCCGCGATGGCACAAGCTTGGCGTTCCATCCAGCGCGATACGGTCGAGCTGGCCCTGCAATATGGAGAAGGCAAAGCCGGTCTGGATCTGGCCCGACGACTGGCCATGACCACATACCGAACGCCGGATGAGATTGAACAGCGCTTTGGTGCACCGGAACCTGGCAGCCGCGATGTATTGGGCGTGGCCTCATATTTGAGCGCTCGCGGCAAAGCTTTTTGCGAACAGATGACGCCCCAGCGTTTTTTGGCCCTGTCCCGCTCAATGGATGATCATGGTGTTGATGTTTCAAACATCACCTGCCCCGTCACCTATCTGGCCGTCAGCGAAGACCGCCTGGTACCTGCTGACCAGATCGCCGAAGCCGCTGGCTCCACACCGGATGGACGCCTGACATTGATCAAGTCTGTTTACGGCCACGATGCCTTTTTGAAAGAGGTCACCCAGATCAGCAAGGCGTTACGCGCCTTCAACCGAGGCTAAGATGAGCACATCAAACAAGACCTACAGCGCACAAACGCTTGCCATCAGGGCCGGGCTTAACACTGACAGCCAGAACCAGGCTGTGATCCCGCCCATCTCTCTATCTTCAGCCTATCGGCGCGAAGACCCGAAACAACCCGGCACGTATGACTATGCCCGCACCAACAATCCCGGGCGCAATCTTCTGGGCGATGCCATAGCCAAGCTTGAACAGGCCGCTGGCGCTGTCGTGACATCATCCGGCATGTCCGCGATTGATCTTCTTTTGCATGACCTGCCCTTTGGGGCTCACATTTTGTGCTCACACGACGCCTATGGCGGAACACGAAGACTTCTTGATGCCCGCGCCCAAGGAGGCCGATTTTTCCCGGTCTATGTAGATACCAGCGATCTTGATGCGGTTCAGCTCGCCTTGAGCAAAGACACGAGGCTCCTCCTGATCGAAACCCCGTCCAATCCGCGTCTACGCCTGTCTGACATCCAGGCCTTGGCCAAGTTGGCCCACGCCTATGGCTGTGAAGTCGCTGTTGATAACACCTTGCCCTCACCGGCCCTTCAACGCCCGCTTGATCTGGGCGCTGATTACTCCGTTCAATCTGTCACAAAATTGCTCAACGGGCATTCCGACATGGTGGGCGGTGTTGTCTGCGTCGCGGATAAAACCAAGCTGGAAAGATTGAACTGGTGGGCCAATTGCGCCGGTGTTGGGGCAGCCGCTTTTGACAGCTATCTAGCGCTTCGTGGTCTTCGTACACTGCCCTTGCGCGCCAGGACACAAAGTCAGAGCGCGGGCGCAATTGCCGATTGGCTGGCCAGCGATCCTCGCATCGCCGCTGTTGATTATCCGGGACTTGAAAATCATCCCGGACATGAATTGGCCAAACGACAGCAAAGCGGATTTGGCCAATTGATCAGCCTTCAACTGGCTGAAGGACAGGGCCAATCGAATGACTTCGTTTCACGTCTTGAACTCTTCACCCTGGCACAATCGCTGGGCGGCGTTGAAAGCCTGTCCAATATCCCGGCGCTTATGACCCATGCCTCAATGAGTCCAAAAGCCCGACAAGACGCCGGCATTCCTGACAATCTGATCCGTTTGTCTGTGGGACTGGAAGATAAAGATGACCTGATAGCGGATGTGGACAAGGCCTTGTCGTAATCCAGACACAAAAAACCCCGGCCAGAGCCAGGGTCATTTGAACCACAAATGGGTGATATTTTACTGGTTTAAACGCGCCAGCAGTTCAGCCTTCGTCGGCTCGAACCGCTCGGCAATCCAGTAGGCTTTGATCTCGTCCATGGCATCGCCCAGCATGGGGCCCGGCTCATAACCCAGCAAGATAAGGTCACCACCATTGACCGGAAATTCCGGCTCTTCCCATTCCTGGGCAAATTTAGCCAGAAGGGTCCAATCGCGGGGTGGAGGAACAACTTCTCCAGCAGCCGCCAAACGCGCCTGGTCTTCAAAAGCACGGGCACCCAAAGACATGATCGCACGCTCTGCAGCGGCCATATCGGAGAACGCCTCAACAACGTCATCGTGAGCCGAAGGGTCTACAGCACCTTGCAGTCGCTTGGTTTCAGCCTTCGACATTTTCATTTTAGCTGCCATGGTCAAAATCCTTTCCGGTCCGCCATCAGCCAGCGCCGCAAATCGCAAAAGCGAATCGGGCGCAAGGCCGGATAATACATCCTGTTCTATAATACCGTTAAAGACTCTTAAGGTTTCGTTCACACCCAGTATTTTTTCCAGCAATCCATGATCATGCATCAAAGCCATAACCGGCCTTGGATCTGGCGCTTGAAGGATTTTTTTCAACTCAATCCAGACCCGCTCGACCGACAAATCCGAAAGCCCGTCCTTTAAGGATATGGCTGCCGCCAATCCTTCCGCCTCTATCGGGCCATGACCGTACCAAGCCTCAAACCGGAACAATCGCAATATTCGGAGAAAATCTTCTCGAATGCGTTGCTCTGCAGAACCTACAAAGACAAACCGCCTGGCCTCCAAATCATGCAAGCCACCGGTTGGATCATACAAAACGCCTTCCCCGTCAGCATAGATCGCATTCAATCTGAAATCCCGGCGCTGTGCGTCTTCTCGCCAATCCCGGGTAAAGGCGACCACTGCCCGTCGGCCGTCGGTTTTCACATCCCGGCGCAAACTTGTGATCTCAAAGGTATTACCATCCGAGATGATCGTAATTGTGCCGTGCTCAATACCGGTCGGGATAGCCTTCAACTCGGCCGCTTTAGCAGCATTGATAATTTCATCAGGGAGAAGCTGGGTGGCAATGTCTACATCGGCAACAGGAACGCCCATCAGGGCATTGCGTACGCACCCGCCAACAAACCGGGAGCCGCCCGGTCGAGCTCTTTCCAAAGCCGCCATAACAGCTTTGGTGCCGGGGGCCGTCATCCAGTCATGTTCTGTCGGGTTCAGGCGCGCTTTATTCATTACGGCCCGTCATCATCGCCAGCGTCATCGTCTTCTGCCGCATCATCCTCACTTCCATCTTCAATCGGGATGAAATGACCGGGAATAATCTCACCATCAACCACACGCGGGGGAATATATTGTTCGCCTTTATGGCCTCCCCCTGCCCCGGCAAACAAAGCGAGCGAAAGGAGTAAAAGCACAGCAATCCCGGCCCCGATAACCGCCAGCTTCACGACAGGTGTGGGATGGCTCAAAGCGTCATGCTCGGATTGCCAGCGCCAGATCAAAAAGATCAGGAATGGCAGGGCAAAGGAAGCAATTTCAATAAGCGTCAGACGAAGCATGTCTTATCCATATAATCTGTCATAGAGCGATCTCAGCATGCCTGCCGTAGCGCCCCAGATAAAGCGGGACTGCCAAGGCATGGCGTAATAGTAGCGCCGTTTTCCCTGCCAGACACGCGATTGTCTCTGATGATTGGCGGGATTCATCAAAAACTCAAACGGAGCATCAAAAACATCGGCGACTTCCGCCGGGTCCGGTTTGATTTCAAAACCTGGCTTGAGAATACCAACAAAGGGCGTGATTTGAAATCCGGTCACAGTTTCATACGCATCAAAACGGCCAATCAACTCTACATGACCGGGCCCAACACCGATTTCTTCCTCAACTTCACGCAATGCCGCCTGGGCACTTGTTTCATCCGCGCCGTCCAGTCGACCTCCGGGAAAACTGACCTGCCCAGCATGATTGTTGAGATGGGCGGCCCGCTCGGTAAAAAGCAGACGTGCAGGACCGTCATGCAGGATCAGGGGCGCAAGCACCGCCGCCGGCCTCAAAGACAGACCGGAAGGCGTCGGCATGTCATTCAAATCACCGTCACCTCTGGAAGGCAATGCATCAACACCCTCAACCGGATCAAGTCGGTCGCGCAATAATTCAAGAAGAGTTTCCGTTTCAGCCACCGGAAGCCTCCAGCGCAAAAAAGCGGCCCGCACTCCACACGCCCATCACGCCGTCACGCTCTACGGCATGGTCTGCCAATTCGTAAAACACCGAGCGGGCAATCAACGCATCCAGCTTTCTCCGCACTCTGACAAGCGGGGTCGGCTCGCTCGTTTCTGTGTCGAAACTGACTGAAATCGGCCTTTCAGGGCCCGCCTCGACCAAATCACCAATATTAGTTGTGAATATCAGTGACTGGTTTTCACCTGTCCCAGAGACATCAACACGGATAGCCGTAAAAGGAGCCAACTCGACCTGAATGGCAATTTTTTCAACAGGAGTCACAAGATAATGAATGCCGTCGTCATCTTTTCGCAAGATTGTCGAAAACAAGCGTGACAGAGACTGTCGGGTAATGCGCGATCCTTCATGCCACCACGATCCGTCCCTTTTAATGACGAGGTCCATCTCACCGCAATGGTCCGGATTCCACAGATGGACAGGCGGCAAACCGTCTCCGGCGCTGCGGGCCGCATCGATAAGCGACTGCAGTGATTGTGCTGAATCAGACTCTTCAGGCATGGACACCCTCAATGCGTAACGCCATGCTCGCAATCAACGAACTGGACTATGGATAACCCGGAACGAACCCGTATATGGGCCCGTACTTGGAAGGAAGATAGACGATGACCGACACGAATGAAGCCGGGGCTGAGCTAATTGCAGAAGCCGATGCAGCCACCAAACGGTTGGATGACGTCAAAAAATCCATCGCACAAATTATTTACGGCCTGGAGGATGAAGTCGAGCTTTGCCTGTCAGCAATCCTGTCTGGCGGGCACGCCCTGCTGGTTGGCGCGCCCGGCCTAGCCAAGACCAAGCTTGTTGAAACCATTGCTGTGGCAACAGGTCTGGACACCAAACGTATCCAGTTCACTCCCGATCTCATGCCGGCTGATATCCTCGGTTCGGAAATGCTGGAAGAATCAGATGATGGAAAACGCCATTTCCGTTTTCTCAAAGGGCCGATTTTTTGCCGTCTTCTGATGGCCGATGAAATTAACCGCGCCAGCCCGCGCACGCAGGCCGCCCTGTTGCAGGCCATGCAAGAGGGTCATGTCACCATTGCCGGTGAACGCCATGACCTGCCTCAACCCTTCCACGTTCTGGCGACCCAGAACCCGATTGAACAAGAAGGCACCTATCCGCTGCCTGAAGCTCAATTGGATCGCTTTCTCTTGCGCGTCGACATTCCCTATCCGGACCGGGTCGCCGAACGCAACATCATGCTCTCAACAACCGGCGCGGAGACAGCCGAGGCGGTAAAAGTTCTCGATGCCAGTGAAATTTTGAAACTCCAGTCTCTGGTCCGACGTTTACCGGTCGGGGAAAAAGTTCTCGATGCCATTCTTGATCTCCTGCGTCTGGCCCGCCCCGATGAAAGTGATGTCGAAGCCGTTCGGGACGGTGTGTCCTGGGGGCCTGGACCGCGTGCCGGTCAGGCTTTGATGCTGGCCTGTCGCGCCCGCGCCCTGCTTCAGGGGCGTCTGGCTCCATCGACAGAAGATGTCGCCGCCCTGGCAGAACCTGTTCTCAAACATCGCATGGCCTTGTCATTTGCAGCCCGCGCTGACGGCCACACGCTTGAAGGCCTGATCAAAACCCTGAGTGATCGAGCCGCTTGATCCCATGAGCCAAAACCACACCCGCAACCAGGAAGCCCGCGCTGTCTCGCTCCGCCATCAAGGCGAACAAGCGGCTGCTTCCCTGCCCGCCTTGATGGCTGAAGCCGAGCGGATCGCCGCAACGGTTGCCCAAGGTGTGCACGGTCGCAGACGCTCCGGTGTGGGTGAAACATTCTGGCAATACAGACATCATCGCCCTGAGGACGGCAGAGCCGCCATTGATTGGCGACAATCGGCCCGCAGTGACCAGCTGTTTGTCCGTCAAAATGAATGGGAAGCGGCCAATACAGTTTGGCTCTGGCGCGATGGTTCGCCCTCAATGCGCTATGCTTCCAGCAAACACAATCCATCCAAGCTGGACCGGGCCAGCGTCTGTCAGATTGCGTTGGCTGCGTTGCTGACCCAAGGCGGGGAACGGGTGTCTGTCCTCGGAGAATCCGCCATCGCCCGCACAGGCGCTCTGGGTCTGGAGCGCGCCTCTCGCAGGCTGGCTCTGGGTCCCGGCGAACACACCTCAGTCGAGGCTCCCAATATCAGCCGCTTTGCCCGTGTTGTGCTGGCCAGTGATTTTCTCGATCCGCCGGAAACCTGGGCTGCACGCCTGTCGCGCTTTGCCACCCAGGAAGCGGAAGGCATTTTACTGCGGATCATTGATCCGGCGGAAGAAGAATTCCCGTTTAGCGGTCGTACACGATTTGAAAGCCCCGGCAGTAATGACAGTCTTCTGTTTGGCCGGGCTGAAGAAGCGCGCTCGACATACCGAAAGCGTTGGCAACAACAAGGTGATGCCTTGGCCTCTCTGGCACGGCAATACGGCTGGACATTGATCACCCATCGCACTGACAAGACCGCCACCAGTGCTGTTTTGTCGCTGTACAACGCGCTGGCAAGAGAGGCCTAGATGTTCGCTTTTGGCCCTCTTTCCTTCGCAGCCCCAATGGCCCTGATCGGCCTGTTGGCTCTGCCCGCGCTTTGGCTCCTGCTACGCGCCACACCGCCAGCGCCCAAGCGAGCCCTTTTCCCGCCCCTGCGGTTATTGCTGAATGCCCCCGACGATGCTGAAACCCCGCATCACGCGCCCTGGTGGCTGATCATTTTTCGTCTGCTCATCGCCGCCTTGATCATATTGGGTTTATCACGCCCGGTCTGGACGCCGCCTTCCGTCGAAACGGAAACAAGGCCGGCCCTGATCGTCATGGATAATGGCTGGGCTTCTGCCGCCTCTTGGTCAGCTATGGAGCGTGAAGCCAACCGCCTGCTGGATCAGGCCGAAAGGGATGACCGCCTGGCCGCCATCCTGTTTACAGCCTCCAGCGGGGAGCACACATCCGCTCTGCGCATGGCCAGTCCAGATGAAGCAAGGCGGGCTTTAACCTCCAGCGCGCCCCAAGCCTGGCCGGTTGACCGGTCCCAAGCCGCTGATCGCATTCTTCAAGCGCGCAATGATGAGGCCCTGGCCTCGTCGATGGCCGTGACCTGGTTCAGCAATGGCATTAATAGTGAGGGGGTCAATCAACTCTCGGCCAGCCTGTCGGCTTTCGGCGAAGTTGAGATCATCGAACCCGATGCAGGACGAGCTGTCATCGCGATAGCGCCCCCAGAAGCCACACCGGATGGGTTGAGACTGGAACTGCTGCGCCCGGAAGCGTCCTTGCCGCGTCAAACGTCCGTTACCGCCCTTGGCAATGATGGCCGGGCGATAGCCCGAAGCGATGCTGTGTTTGATGCCAATCAAGGTGTGGTCAGTGTTGAAATGGCCTTGCCGCTCGATTTACGAAACCGGATCGCCAGTCTGCGCATCGAAGGTTCAACCAGCGCTGGCTCCGTGCATTTGATGGGCGATCAATGGCAAAGGCCCCGCGTGGGTTTGATCCAACGCGTCAGTGAAGATGGCCAACCCCTCTTGTCCGAGCTTCACTATGTTGAAAGTGCACTTGGACCTTTTTCAGAAACCCGGCGCGGATCACTGGAAACGCTTCTCAGCGATGAGCCGTCCGTGCTCGTCATGACCGACGATGCCCGCAGCGATGATTCAAGCCTGAACGATTTTATCGCTGAAGGCGGCCTTTTGATCCGCTTTGCCGGACCCCGTCTTGCCGCCCGCGGTGACGATCTCTTGCCCGTCGAATTGCGCCAGGGCGGACGCCTGTTTGGTGGAGCCTTAAATTGGGACGAACCCCAGCGCATCGCACCTTTTTCGGTCGATTCACCCTTTGCCGGTTTGCCCAATGACCCCACAGCGACGATTGAGCGACAGGTTCTGGCCCAACCCGGCAGTGCCCGCCCTGACCGGGTCTGGGCAAGGCTGGAAGATGGCACGCCGCTGGTAACAGCGGAAAGGCGTGGGCGAGGCTGGATTGTTCTTTTCCACGTCACTGCCAGTCCTGACTGGTCAGATTTACCCTTATCCGGGCTGTTTCCGCTGATGCTGCAACGCACATTGGGGCTCGCTCAGGGTGGTCCGGCAACCGGGTCTACCACAGGGGCCTGGGTTATTGATCAAGCGCTGGATGAAACCGGTCAATTGACGCGCCCGCCCACCAGTGCTCGCCCTGTTCTGGCAGAAATCTGGAACACTGTGCAAGCAAGCCCAACTTCTCCACCCGGCCTCTATCGTTTGGGGTCAGCCACAGCCGCGCTCAATATCATCAATCAAGACACCGAAATATCACGGCTGCCCCGTAATTTGCCCGGTGCCATATTCGCCGGAATGGACGGACCAAGGCCAACACATTTCGATGCCAGCTTGCTGACTGTGGCCTTCATCATGATGATTTTGGATGTGTTGATCGCCTTGGCTTTGGCAGGAAGAATTCCGTTCTTGGGCCAAGGGGCAACACCGACAGCCATCGCATTTCTGGCCCTGTCCCTGATCGCCATGCCTGACGCCAACGCTCAAAATGCGAATGCCGATGAAGATATTCTGGCGGCTGCGCTCGAATTGCGTTTCGCCTATGTGGAGACAGGCCATGCCGCCACAGACGAACGAAGCCGGGCCGGACTGACAGGTTTAAGTCAGGAAATCTGGCGGCGCAGCGCCATGGAGCCGTCCGACCCGTTAGCGGTCAATGTTGATGAGGACGAGCTGATCTTCTTCCCGATGATTTACTGGCCGATCACACGAAATGCCCAGCCTCTCTCCGAACAGGCGGCCGCGCGCGTCAATGCCTATTTGCAAAGTGGCGGTCTGATTGTCTTTGACACCCAAGATGCCGACATCGCCATTTTGCGGGTAGGAGCCCCCCACCCCGGACTGGTGGCCGTTCTGGAAAGTGTCGATGTGCCTCCGCTCGCGCAAATTCCATCCGATCATGTTCTGACACGCACTTTTTACCTGCTCCAGGAATTTCCGGGTCGCTTTGAAGGCAGTCCGGTCTGGGTTGAAGCCAATCCGGACGGGGCTTCACGTGATGGCACTTCCGGCGTCGTTATAGGAGCCAATGACTGGGCCTCAGCCTGGGCTGTCAATGAAGTCGGCAGTGCCGTAGCTCAAGTAGAAGGCGGAGAACGCCAACGCGAAATGGCCCAACGGTTCGGGGTCAATCTGGCCATGTATGCCCTGACCGGAAATTACAAGGCCGATCAGGTCCATGTCCCTGAAATTCTTGAACGGTTGGGGCAATAATCATGACCGCAACCGCAATCGACTTTGCCCCCCTTATTCCCTGGAATTTCATTTACGCCCTGACCGCTTTGGCGCTTGTGGTCATTTTCGCCGGGGCCTGGCAACGCCTGTCCGGTTGGCTCTGGCGGACTTTTGCCGCCCTGGCCATGGCCACGCTTCTGGCCAATCCGTCTCTGGTTGAAGAAGAGCGCGATCCTCTGGCTGATGTGGTCGTTCTGGTCACAGACCAGAGCAACAGCATGAATGTCGGTGGCCGCAACTTAGCCGCCAGTGCCATGGCTGACGCCCTCAGAGACGAAGCCGAACGTGACCCTTTACTCGATATTGTTGAAGCAGAAGCGTTTGAAACAGCCGATGGCACAATGGTGTTTGACGCGATCAATACCGCTTTGGCCGGCACGCCGCGTGACCGCCTTGCCGGAATTGTCGTCACCACGGACGGACAAATTCATGACGCGCCTTCTGATCTATCCGCTTTGAATGTCTCGGCTCCCATACATCATGTCATGCCCGGTGATCGTAACGCCGGTGACCGGCGTCTGGTCATCGAGGAGGCACCGCGTTACGGCATTGTCGGGCAAACAGCCGCCTTTATCATCCGGGTTGAAGACGATGCCATGCAAGGCACAGCCAATGTGTCCTTCCGCTTTGAAGGCGGTGAGCCGCAAACCCACCGCATCACCATAGGCCGATCAACCCGCGTGGAAGTGCCGGTTGAAACCCGGGGTCAAAACGTCATCGAAGCTGAAGTGGAAGCCGGACCGCAAGAGCTGTCCCTGATCAATAACCGGGCCGCTGTCCATGTCAGCGGCGTGAGAGATCGCTTACGCGTCTTGTTGGTCACCGGTGAGCCGCATACCGGAGCCCGGGCCTGGCGCGACCTTCTGAAATCAGACCCGTCTGTTGATCTGGTTCACTTCACCATTTTGCGGCCACCGGACCGGCGCGATAACACCCCTGTTGATGAATTGGCCCTGATCGGTTTCCCGGTTCAGGAATTATTTGTCGAACGTCTGGAAGAATTTGATCTGGTGATTTTTGATCGCTACAGACGCCGCAATATCATGCCGCTTTTGTATTTCGATTATATCGCCCGATATGTCGAAAACGGAGGTGCCTTGCTGGTCACAGCCGGGCCACCTTTTGCCGGAGGTCCCAGCCTCTATCGCACGCCCCTGGCAGCCGTTCTGCCCGTGCGCCCAACCGGCACGCTTGATGAGGGCGGCTTTATCCCGGAACCCACACAAACCGGTCTGCGACATCCGGTAACTGCGGGACTGGATGGCGGCGGTGAGACACCCGATTGGGGTCGCTGGATGCGCCACATCCACGGCACCCCCCTGGGCGGACAGACCTTGCTTCAAACGCCGGATGAAAACCCTTTACTGGTCCTTCAACGCTCTCAGGAAGGCCGCGCCGCCATTGTCATGAGTGATCAGACCTGGCTTTGGTCTCGCGGATTTGAAGGCGGCGGTCCCTATGCCGAACTTTTCCGCCGCGTCGCCCATTGGTTGATGCGCGAACCGGAACTGGATGAAGAGCGCCTGACAGCTTTTGTTTCAGATGGGGAATTGAGAACGGAACGCGTCACCCTTTCCGACAATGCCCCGCCTTTGCAGATCACCTGGCCCGATGGCCGTCAGCAAGTCCTGACCATGACACAAGGCGAGAGCAGCGGGCGTTTTTCAGCTTCCACACAAGCCGATGGGTCAGGCTTGGTTCGTTTGCGCTCCGGTGAGCTGACAACTGTCGCAGCACTGGGCCCACTCAACCCAATGGAATACGCCGATTTGCGACCCACTTTCGATCTCCTCGATCCGTTTGTCGACAGATCAGGAGGTGGACAATTTGCCATTGGAGACGGCGCAAATGCCAATCTCCCCGATATCCGCAGAACCCGGACACGCTCTGACCAAGCCGGACGGGGATGGATGGGCCTTCAACGCAATGAGCGATATCTTGTGCGCGCGGCAACACATACCCCCCTTCTTCCTGCTTTGATCATGGTTTTGCTCTTGTCGGCATTCCTGGGTTTGGCCTGGTGGCGTGAAGGCAAATAGAAAACGGATTTACCTGACAGGAAAACGGGTTAATCTTGTCTCTTGCACTTGAGAGGCGAGCCATTGATCACCGGAACGAACCAGCCCCCGCAGGATTTGAATCATCTGGCCGACCCCGCATGGTGGCAGATCAATTTTGAAGCCGCCATGCAGTGGGCTCGAGCTGAAGCGTTCAGCGCAAATTTCGCCATCCAGCTGACCGCTGTCATCTCGGCCCTGGTCATCGGTACGCTCCTCAAACGCCCCTTTAACAGCCTCATCGCCCATGTGTGTGACTGGGCCCCGCTCAGCAATGTTCGCGACCAGGCGATCCGGTTTCTGTCTCCGGTCGCCATTCCGGCTGTCAGCTGGGTCTTGCTATCCCTGTCCCTGTTCGGGCTTCAACAATTGGGCAGTGAGTTTTATCTGGTCAGAACCGCCGCCAATCTGGTCGGGGCGTGGGCCGCCATCCGGCTGGTCTCGGCTTTCATTGCTGAACCCTTCTGGGCAAGGACAGTCGCCACCATTGCCTGGACCCTGGCCGCTCTGAACATTCTGGGCTGGCTGGAACCTGCGACCCTGTTCCTCGACAATCTGGGCTTCACCCTTGGCGAAGGTAACCGGATATCCGTTTTGATTTTGCTGAGGGCTGCCATTGTCCTGGCCCTGTTTTACTGGATAGCCGCCGCGCTCTCCCGCATATTGAGCACGCGCGTACAGCAATTGCCCAACCTCAACCCCTCGGCCCGCATACTGATCACCAAGGCGGCCCAGATCGTCTTGATGGCCGCAGCCGGACTAATGGCCCTCTCTGCCGTCAATATCGACTTGTCGGCCCTGGCCTTCTTTGGCGGTGCCGTGGGTATCGGTATCGGCTTTGGATTGCAGAAAATCTTCTCCAATCTGGTGTCTGGTGTTCTTCTGCTGCTGGACCGATCCGTCAAACCCGGCGATGTCATCACTGTCGATAACACCTATGGCAAGGTCTCTACATTGGGTATGCGCTTTGCCTCTGTCACCACGCGTGACGGGCACGAACACCTGATCCCGAACGAGGAATTCATCACCTCAAAAGTAATCAATTGGTCCTATTCCGACAGCGCCGTCCGGATCAAGCGCAAGATCGGCATCAGCTATGCCAGCGATGTCCGCAAAGCCCAGAAACTGGTCATTGAGGCTGCCGACAGTGTCCCCCGCGTGCTGACCACCCGAACGCGCTGCCATTTAAGAGACTTCGGTGACAATGCCGTCGTCCTTGAAGTGCGTTTCTGGATCCGGGATCCGCAAGCCGGGGTCAATAACGTCACCAGCGACGTCCTGCTCGCCATCTGGGACAGCTTCCACGCTAACGGGGTTGAATTCCCCTATCCGCAACTCGATGTACATCTGGTCGGCGGAGAACCTGTCCGGGTCAAGAACATCCCCGATGATTAATTCCTGACAGGAAACAATAAAGCGCCAAAAGGGGTCTTTAACCCGGTCATGTCGTGATCATTTATATGTCATCGTAATCAGCAGGTGAAACATGATCGACAAGCGCCCCTTTGACAGTCTCGGCCAACACAAAATCGACTGGCTCCACGCCCGCCATCATTTCAGCTTTGGCCGCTATATCGATCGTTCCCGCATGGGCTGGGGTACCCTGCGTGTCTGGAATGATGATGAAATAATCGCCGGGGGCGGTTTTGACCCCCACCCACACCAGGACATGGAAATCATTACCTATATCCGGTCAGGGGCCATCACTCACCGCGATAATATGGGCAATGAGGGCCGCACTGAAGCCGGTGATGTTCAAGTCATGTCAGCAGGTAGCGGCGTTATTCATTCCGAGTTTAATCAGGAGGATGAAACAACCAGTCTGTTTCAGATTTGGATAGAGCCTTCCATAACCGGCGCAACACCCAGCTGGGAAAATGCCAAATTCCCCAAGGGCGAACGCGCCGGAGAATTGGTGGTTCTCGCCTCAGGCAATCCGAAAATCGATGGCGGTCTGCCAATCAATCAGGACGCCAAGGTCATGGGAGCAAGCCTGACCAGAGGCCAGACAATCACCTATCCACTTCAGGCCGGTCGACACGCCTATCTGGTCGTCGCTGACGGAGCCATTAAAATAAATGAAGTCGCCCTGAATAGCCGTGATGCCGCGGCGATCAAGAATGAGGATGAAATGATCATCACCGCGAAGGAAAACAGCGAATTTGTCCTCGTTGACACACAATGAGTTAAGCCTGTTCACTTTCCGGCAAGGCAAAGCGTGACACTTTGCGCTAAACTTTGGTCAGGAGACCCAAATGCGTAAACTTCGTTTCGCCCTGCTTGCCCTTATGTTGGCCCCCAGCCTGTCTGGTTGTCTGATGATTGGCGCGGCTGCACTGGTCACGGATGTCACAGTCACCACAGTGGGAACCACGCTTGAAACCGCCGTCAATGTCGGCGGAGCCGCGATTGATGCCGTCACACCCGGCGACAAGGATGATGACGACGAGCAATAGTCGCAACTCAACATTACAAATTTGAAATGCGCCTGTTGCCAGCAAAAAAATTCTGCTAAATTCCTCCCAAGGGACATAACCAATATACGGGAGACTCAATATGCTGCGCACACTGACGTCACTGATATCCTTGGCCGCTTTGGCTGCCCCTGCCTTTGCCGAAGACACGGTTCGAATCGCCCCCATCACCTTCGGTGATGAATTGATTGAAAAATCGGAAGATTATGGCGAACGCGAACTGGAACGCCTTGCCCGTTTCCTCCGCGAGGATTTGGAACGCGAACTGGCCGAGCACCTTGGTGAAAATGGCTCGACCCTGCAGGTCACCATATTGGATGCCGATCCCAACCGGCCCACCATGATGCAGGCAGCTCGTCGTAATCTGCATATGTCCAGCGTTGGCATTGGCGGTGCCGAACTTGAAGCCGAACTGATCAGTACAGATGGCGAAGTTCTGGAGACCTTCAGTTATTCCTGGCGCTCTCACGATATCCGGTTTGTCTCTGGTTACGGAACATGGACCGACGCCAAACGCACGTTTGACCGCTTCGCCCGAACCATTGGCGACAGCCTTGATGAAAGTGATGACGCCGGCTCCTAAATCGATCTGATTTGAAATTTCAATAACGGCCATGTCTGATTTTCAGATGTGGCCGTTATGCGATCAGGGTACATCAATCCATTTATGGGTTTGCAAACTGATCCGCCATTGTGGATGTTTCAGGCAATAGTCAAACACGGAATGTGCATGCCCCTCAGCTGTGTCGTCATCTTTTGGCTGCAGGCAAAACCGCTCAAAGTCCAAAGCCAGATAATCCGCCGGATCAATGCCCTCTTGCGGATAGACCAGTTTCAATTCCTGACCATACGTCTGAACAATGTCGGCTTTGCCCTTCGGGCTGACCGTGATCCAGTCAATCCCGTCCGGGGCGGGAATAGTTCCATTGGTCTCAACGGCAATTTCAAAACCCTGATCATGAAGCGCTGCAATCAAGGCCGCATCAAGCTGCAATAAGGGCTCACCGCCGGTGCACACCACCAAAGGCGTTCCACCGCCCGGCCAATACGTCGCAATATTGGCAGCCAACTCCATAGCCGTTTTAAATTGCCCGCCGCCAGGGCCGTCCATGCCAACAAAATCCGTATCACAAAAATTACAAACCGCTTCGGCCCGGTCCCGCTCCAGACCATTCCACAAATTGCACCCGGCAAAGCGCACAAACACCGCCACACGTCCGGCTTGGCCACCCTCACCCTGAACTGTCAGGAATATCTCCTTGACCGAATACGTCATGTCGAACCCTGCACGGCTTGCCAGTCAGACCAGCCCCTGGCGCGAAGCTCACAGGCCGGGCATGTCCCGCAGCCATAACCCCAATCGTGCAAATGCTCGCGCTCACCGAGATAACAGGTATGGCTCTGTGTGCGGATCAAATCGACCAGCGCCTGTCCGCCCAGCGTATCGGCCAGCGCCCAGGTTTCCGACTTGGTCAGCGCCATCAACGGTGTTTCGATTACCATCTCTGTCGCCAGCCCAAGGGATAGTGCGCCTTGCATCGCATCCAGTGTCTCACGGCGGCAATCAGGATAGCCGGAAAAATCGGTCTCACACATCCCGCCGACCATCACTTCATGGCCTCGCCGATAGGCATAGGCAGACGCCACAGATAAAAAAACCAGATTTCGTCCGGGGACAAATGTGTTGGGAAGCCCATCGGCTTCCATCTCAATCGCCCGCTCTGAGGTCAAGGAACTCTCGGCTAGTGCACCATAGCCAGACAAATCCACAATCTGGTCCTCACCCAGTCGTACCGCCCAGTGCGGAAAGGCTTCCAGCAGGTTTTCACGAACATCCAGACGCGCCTGCATCTCGACATCATGACGCTGCCCATAATGAAACCCGATCGTTTCAACACGCGCAAAACGATCCAGCGCCCAAGCCAGGCAGGTCGCTGAATCCTGTCCTCCGGAAAACAGGACAAGCGCAGATCGGTTTTTCGCATTAGTGTTCATTGGAACAATATTCAATCACTTCAGGAAGTCTGCCATGAGTAAATTTTCTTGGGTTTACACAACCTGGCCAGATGAGGCTACAGCCCGCACCCATGCAGAAATTCTGGTGGCAGAACATTTATGTGCCTGTGCCAATATTATCTCAGGCATGACAAGTGTTTATCGCTGGAAAGGAAAAGTCGAAACCGCTTCGGAAACTGTCATGATTTTGAAAACCACGGCCAAACAAACCGCCAAATTGAAAGACAGGATCAGCGAGCTTCACCCATATGAAACGGCTTGTATCATTGCCTTGGATATCAATGCAGATGCCAGTTCGCAATCTTATTTGAACTGGTTGGATAATCAGAGTGGATAACCAAGCTTGAACCCGTCAGGGATCACTTATCCTCATCGGTATCAATAAAAGCCTCATGCAGGCTTTCATCATAACCGCGCCGTCGGCTGATGATCAAAATAGCTGTCAAACCACCGCCGATAAGAACGGACAAGCCAACGCCGACCAGCAATGCCGCCCAGCCATGGCTGCTCATATGAAACGCCTCCAGCTCACCCATTCCAAAAACGAGATAAACGACGGAAACAATCACAAAGACCACGACGGCGATGATCGAAAGGAAATTGGCTGAGCTGGATTTCATGAAATTCATCCTGTTGGTTGGGCCCTGTTTAGTGTGTGTGCGCTCAATGTCATCAAACAATCATTAATCGCGCCCATATGCCGCAGAGGCTAACCACCCGGACGTGGTCTGATCTGAGACCTTCGTAAAACTCTGTCCGGATCTAATGGTCTGAGATGGCGCTGGATCAAGCGCTCGTTTTCATCTTGATCCGGATCCTGGCCGCGCGCCAGATCAATGGCTGTATTGAACATGTCAGCCAACCCGTCTTGCGTCAGGGCCGAGCATTCGCGGTACGCTCCAGCGCCAATCTGACTTGCCAAATTCTGCCCTTCTTGCGCCGTTTTGAGGGCACCAAAAGGCGAGTTAGTTGAAGAATCCCTCAGATCTGTCTTGAAACCGGCCAGAAGAATGGGGACACCCGGTGCATGATGTTCCAGCTCAGGCATCCATTTTGACACCACATTGGTAAAGCTGGATGGCGAGATAATAGAATAAGCGAGAATGAAGACATCGGTCTGCGGATAGCTCAAAGGACGAAGACGGTCATAATCCTCCGCCCCGGCAGTGTCCCACAGACCCAGATTTATCGCCGTGCCGCGACGCATGATATTGGCTGAATAATTATCGAAAACGGTTGGGATATATTCACCCGGAAAAGAATTGGTCGTGTAGGAGATCAAGGAACAGGTTTTACCGACAGCACCGTCACCGACAATCACCGCCTTCAAACTGACCATACCCTTCGCAATTGCCGGTGTAGCAGTCGCACCGACGACACTCAGACCCAGCGTTGCTTTGAGAACGTCACGCCGCTTCATGCCAAATCCTCCCTTGCCTCTCTGGAACGATAGCATAATCCGGAGTGAATTACAGATGAGGGAAAAACTGAGAAAATATGGTGGCGGGAGAGAGACTTGAACTCTCGACCTCAAGATTATGAGTCCTGCGCTCTAACCAGCTGAGCTACCCCGCCACCGGGTCCTCAAAAGAGGAATTGCGCCGTATACGCGGACCGCCCACGGCTGGCAAGCCGCAGGCGGTCATCGATTTCAGTTCTGTGTAAGTTACGCGCTTCTGACTTCATCAAGGAACTGCGTCACAGATTCTTTGAGCCCATCCGATTGGCGCGATACAGCCAGTGATGCCTCAAGCACCTGACCGGCACTTTCACCGGTTTCAGCCGTGGCTTGATCTACTTCCTGGATATTGGTGAACACATTCGTCGTGCCATCTGCTGCTTCCTGAGCAGAGCGTGTAATCTCGCTGGCAGCAGCGCGTTGTTCTTCCATCGCAGCCGCAATAGCAGTGGATATTTCGCTCATCTCATGGATGGTCCCGCCAATGGACGACATCGCGCCAACAGCCTTGTTGGTCGCTTCCTGAATACCGGTGATATGTTCGGAAATATTCTGCGTCGCAGCCCCTGTCTGGCTGGCCAGAGCCTTCACCTCGGACGCCACAACAGCAAAGCCCTTACCAGCTTCACCGGCACGAGCCGCCTCAATCGTCGCGTTCAGGGCCAGCAAATTGGTTTGCTCGGCAATATCATTGATCAGGCCAACAATATCATCAATCCGCTTGGCCGCATCATCAAGACGCTGAACATCAACATTGGTCTGTTCAACCTGGTCAACAGCACTTCCGGCAATATCGGTCGAGCGGCCAATTTGCTGACTGATCTCGACAATGGAAGACACCATTTCCTCAGCTGCCGCAGCCACTGTCTGAACGTTTTGCGACGCGCCCTCAGAGGCTTGAGCCACAGCTGCAGACTTGCCTGTCGTTGCTGCCGCTGTCGAGCTCATGGCTCTCGCATAATTTTCCATCTGACCGGCAGCTTCACCGACCTGGTTAAGGGCGGTGCTGGATTCGTCATCAAAGGCCTGGATCAGGGTTTCAACCGCAGCAGAGCGTTTTTCTTTCATCCGGCGTTCTTCTTCGGTCTCAGCTTCCAGACGCGCACGTTCAATGGCGTTTTGACGGAACACATCGACAGAACGTGCCATATCACCAATTTCGTCCTGACCTGGCGTAAAGCCAAGATTAACATCACTATTGCCTTCAGCGAGGGCACTCATGGTTCGCGCCATCGCGCTGATACGCTTCAACAGCATCTGGTTGACATAGAACCAGGCAATACTGGCCGCCACGACCAAACCGATAGCCGCAATAATGATCATAAGGACCCGGCCTGTCCCAACAGTTGAGCTCGCGGTTGATGTTGCTTCATCAACACGTCCTGAAACAAGGGCCTTGAAATCACCAACCCGCACCAGAAGCTCTTGAGCCGCCAAACGAGATTCCGCGACAACCATTTCGGCTTCATACACCGCAGACAATTCTGATTTGCGAAGCTCGAAAACACCTTCTGGCCCATCCCCAACATCAATCATGGAATTGATTTGGGCACGTAACTCTGAATTCAAAGCACCCCCGGCAATCGCCATATTGACCATCATGTCTCCGGCGGTTTCATCGTAGAACTCCCAAACCTCCTCAACTTGGTCAGCGCTGGTTTTACTAGCGACTTCAGCATATTGGGTCATCATAAGATTGGCCGAATTCAAGATACGCAGAAGGGTTTCGATATCACCTTCGTCGCTGATATCTAAGGCAGCTTCAATCTGATCGGCCAAGTTAGCCCGGGTCGTATTGGCATCACTAATAGCATTGCTTAACCGGTTTCCGATTTGCAAACGCTGGGTGACGACATCGTTCATACTATCGACCATCATCGACATTTCTGCCACCGAACCCGCCAACTCGCCTGTTTCTGATGTACCAGAGAGGGCCTGCAAGGCAGTGAGTTCTTCTTGCAGAGACGCACGGATTTGCGTCACCCCGGCATAGCTGACCATTTGACGCTCAACGGTCGGAGACAAGGCAAAAGCAGGCAAGGCCTCACTCATTGCCCGACTATATTCAGACAGGGCATCAACAGCCATGGTTTCAGGTATCGCTCGTTCAGAAATCTGCTGCACGGCCGAGTTCGCAGAATTAAATCCAGTGACCCCCACGATCGCAGCGATCAAGGTGAGCAAAGATGTCAATCCGAAAGCCGCCAACAAGCGAACACGAATACTGGATGTTTTTTCAATAAATTGAGCGAAAATGGACGTCATAATAAAAGGCCTCTCACAGTCCTGTGTCCTCCCCGGACACAAAAAATTACGGCAACGCTACTGCGTCGCCGTAAATGAAACCTTATTATTATGAAATCGTCCGCATTCTTCCGACGAACGGTAGTGTTTTTATTATTACTATTTCGTCAGGGGACCAGATTAGCCGCCCAGATTGAAATCAAATCTCTGTTGCATGCCTTCAGTTGCCGTAGCAGCCGGTGCGTAAGCCCAGCCTTCAATCGCACGTGTTACAGCCCTATCAAACACGCCTTCTGGCTCTCCCTCGACAACAACGACGTTCTCGATCGAGCCTTCCGCTGTCACCGTGTATTCGACCACCGCATATCCTTCGATATTGCGGCGTTCAGCACCACGCGGATATGACGGCGCTTCAATATTTGTGCGCTCACGGTCCTGGGCAACAGCCGGAGCTGATGCAAAAGTCATCGCGGTCATGGCCGCAGCTAAAAAATACTTTACTGTCGTTTTCATAGACATCCCCTTGATCCATTCTTTTTTTACAGTCCGGGTTATTCCCGTCTTCTTGCAAATCTTTAAATCCACCGTTCATTCGCCGGTATGAGAAGTATGTCTGAAACGCGTTTCCAAACGTTTAAAAAACTGGCGAATTACCTCTCTCGGAAGATATTAATTTACATCATAAAAACAATAGCTTATAGACAAGTTTATAGTTAAGTTTTGGTTATGTGCCAGAACGCGACACAAATCCGTCAATGTCATGGTTAACACGGGTAAAACAGCATTATTAAAAGGCTTCGCTTTCACCCCTCACCCAATCCAATTGGCTGGATGCGCGCCCAACAAATCGCTAGTCTCAAATCAGGCAAACCGAGTCGATCAATATGAGCGTGACGGAATATCGTTTCCCGGCGGACAAGCTTCAAACTTTCTCAGAAGAGCTGCTGATCTCGGCAGGCACTGCAAAACAGGATGCAAATGAAGTCGCCGCCCATTTGATCGATGCCAATCTTACAGGCCATGATAGCCACGGCATTGGCATGCTGCCCGCCTATATTCACCACATCAATAAAGAATGGGTCTCTCTCAAGGCACAGGATAAAATACTCAAAGAGCTGGGGGTGATTGTTCAGATTGATGCACAGGGCGGTTGGGGCAAGCCCGCTGCGCGCCGTTTGATCGAGCGCACCACTCCTGTCGCCAAAGAACAAGGCCTGGCTGCTGCCACATTGTCCAATGCCCACCATCTGGGCCGAATAGGCGCATTTGCCGAACAAGCAGGGCAAGCCGGGCTGGTCTCGATGCATTTCGTCAATGTCACTGATCATGCTCCGCTTGTGGCCCCTTTTCGCGGATCAGATGCCCGCTTTGGCACCAATCCGGTCTGTATCGGCTTTCCGGCAACCCCCAACAGGGCCAGCTTTTTGCTGGATATGGCCACCAGCCGTATCTCACTGGGCAAAGCGCGTGTCGCAGCCAGTCGTAACGATAAAGTACCTATGGGCTCATTGATCACTGAAACCGGCATGCCGACCGATGATCCATCCGGCATGGCGGGTTTTGAGCTGAAAGGTGCGCTCATGCCCGTGGGGCGTCACAAGGGCTATGGGCTGGCCTTTGCTTGTGAGCTGCTGGCCGGTGTCCTCTCAGGCGGTGGAACCTTGCAGCCGGACAATCCTCGCCGCGGCGGCATTCAAAATTCCATGTTTTCCATCCTGATCAATCCAGACGCCTTTGGCGATACCAATTGGATGGAAGAGGAAATCGAAGCGATGAGCGAATATGCCCTCGCCTCACCGCCAATGGATTGGGACAGCCCGGTCTTATTCCCCGGCGACCCAGAACGCGCCTGGCATGGCAAGCGCACACGCGACGGCATTCCACTGGATGAGAACACTTTGACCCTGCTCAACACCACCGCAGAGAAGGCGGGAAGCGATGCGCGGCTTGATCCGACCTAACCCGGCACGCCAAACACATCGAGCACGTTCTGGCTCACCCGTTTGGGGCGGCGGGTTTCAGCATCAATAAAACACCAGATGGTTTCGGCCCGCGCCGAATAGCGTTTGGCCCCCGGTGTCCGGATATCAACAAATCGGCCAAAGCGCGGCCCCTTGGCACCACCCAGCCAGGTGCGAACCTCGACATCCTGGCCCGGTTCAATCGGCGAGCGATATTCAATCGTGTGCTTCAAAACCACAAACAGGCAGGCATGCGCCATATCCTCCGGCGCAATGGTGAACCAGTGTGTGGTGGCGATATCCTGAACCCAGCGCAGATAGACCGTATTATTGACATGACCCATCTGGTCAAAATCACCCGGTTCAGGGCTCAGCATGCGCATAAAGGCCGTTTCAAAATCAACACAGCCCACACCCTCACCTTCAGGGCCTGAACCGGCAATCATCAACCCGGCATGAATATGTGTTCTCTCCACCATCTCTCATCCCTGCTCACACGTTAGATTCGCACACGAACTATAGGCAGGATACGGACGATGTCATCGTATGGCGGGTATGCGTTCTTTGAGAGGATTTTCGTCGGCCCTGCAGCTTGGCAAGACGAAAACTGCAGCGACCTGATCCCTTAGCCCTCCTCCCCTTTGATAGGGGAGGTCACCGCGAAGCGGTGGGAGGGGATGGCGAAACAAAACTTTGTGGGTCACCCCACCCCGACCTTCGGTCGCACCCTCCCCATCTAGGGGAGGGAGGAAGTACATAACTCTCTCTGATACACGTCGAGGCTCTTCGGATAAATCCTCAGAGCGCCTCAGGATGAGGTTGAATTGATTTTCTCATTCAAATAGCAAGGTTAATTCAACAACATAACACCACTCAACCTCATCCTGAGGTGCGAGCAAAGCGAGCCTCGAAGGACGAAAACCCTAACTCTTCGGCGCAGAAATATGGATCGGATGACCCAGAGCCGTCAAAGCGGATTCGGCAAAACCTTCAGTCAAAGTCGGATGCACATGGATGGTTCCGGCAATGTCTTCCAGACGGGCACCCATCTCAATCGCCAGGGCAAACTCACCAGACATCTCGGAAATATGCGTCCCCACCGCGTGAATACCCAGAACCACATGATCAGATTTGCGCGCTGTCACCCGGACAAAACCGGCATCTAGACCGGCTTCCATCGACAAATACCGACCATTAGCCGCCAGCGGAAACTTGCCCGTGATGATCTCTTCGCCTTTATCCTTGGCCTCATCGGGCGTCATGCCAACACCAACGATTTCCGGCTCGGTAAAGCAAACAGCAGCAATCGAGACCGGATCAAACACCCGGCGATGACCGGCAATCAACTCGGCCACCATCTCACCCTGAGCGGTGGCTTTATGGGCCAGCAAGGGCTCACCAACCACATCACCAATAGCCCACACATCACGCATGCCGGTGCGGCATTGATCATCGATCTTGATGAAGCGCCCATCGACCATGTCCAGGCCCATATTTTCCAGGCCCCAGCCCTCAAGGCAAGCCTTGCGGCCCACAGCAACGAGAATGTTATCGGCCTCAATGCGCTGGTTTTCACCCTTGGCATCTTCATATTCCAGGAAGGTCTTGCCGCCCTCTTCGACCACGCCCTTGGCCTTGGATGACAGGTGAACTTTCACCTTATGCTTCTTCAGCCACATCGTAATCGGACGGGTAATTTCCTTGTCATAAATCGGCAGGATCGCCGGGGCCGCTTCAATGAAACTGACCTCTGATCCCAGCTTACGCAGAGCAATGCCCAGCTCCAACCCGATATAACCGGCTCCGACCACGACCAGTTTTTCAGGGAGCTGAGTCAATTCAAGCGCCTGCGTCGATCCGATAACCTTGTCCTTGAAGGGCAAAAACGGCAATTCAACCTCAACCGACCCGGTCGCCAAAACCACATGATCAGTGGTGATTTCAATCGGCTCATCACCGGTATCAACCACGCAGGTCTTGGCATTGGTAAACTTGGCCCAACCAGAAATATGTGTCGCACCTGCTGCTTTAAGAAGCTGGCCCACACCACTGGTTAGTTTCGTTACAATACCATTCTTCCAGTCATTTAATTTGCCCATGTCCAGCGTCGGCGCTTCAGACAGGCTTATCCCCAGCGCATCGCCGGAGGCATGATCCTGCATATGGTCAAACTTGCTGGCCGCATGGATCACCGCCTTGGACGGGATACAGCCACGATTAAGGCAGGTTCCGCCCAGACCGTGCTTGTCGACAATGACCACATCCAGACCGAGCTGACCGGCGCGGATCGCTGCCGGATATCCACCGGGACCACCCCCGACTACCAGAACCTGACAATGACGTTTTTGCATGTAGAACTCCAGTCGGAGGAAAGCCGATATCGTCTGCGGGGATTTAGCGCTTCAGGCGCAAAAGGGGAAGGGGTGTGTCAGCATGGCCGCTTTGCATGGGTGATTGGAAGTGGGGTTATGAGCGGGAAAGCTTCCACAATGTGAAACCTAATCCACCAAAAAACAGACCGAGCAGAAGATACGGAATAACAGGAGTCAGGAATGGCCATGCCTGCAAAACGGGACTGATCGCCCAACTTCCAACAGCAAGAAGTGCAACAAGCCCGACCAAGACCAAAAAGATCAGGATTTCCAAACGAACAGCCTTTTCAGCGGATTCAATAGCCTGTTCCTCATTTTCAAAGTTCGGATCAGGGATATCAGAATGGATTTGCGGAGACCTAGACATAGGATCAATCTAACAGGCTCTCAGCACAAAAATATGGGGATTAAGGTCAATATTATCCCGGTAAAAACAATCCTATTTTGAATCTGTTGGACGAAAAGTGAGATAACCCAGAAAGGAAATGAACCCACCCACCAATAAGGGAATTATAAAAAACAAACTGAATATGAGGCGCATTCCCAAATCATAGGGCCCGCCAACACCTTTTGCCATCGCGTCTGTTGCCAAGTAAAAAATACCCCCATACCCGCCACCAACAATAGCGATGACTCCACCGATAAAAATCATAATTCCGCCGAAAATTCGCATGCAATCAATCCCCTCCACCAAAACTCTAAGGGTGAATAGGATTCAGGCAAGTCGTGCAGTCTGGTGCGAAATCGTCTTCCCCTGTTTACGGGGGAAGTGGGCGGCGCATGCCGCTCGATGGGGGTGTCAGTCAAACACCACCTCCTCATCCTGACGCAAGTCAGAACCCAGCTCAAAAAAACTCTGGGTCCCAAATCAAGTTTGGGATGAGGAGCTCTATATCAAGCCCCACCTTGGGCCATTTCTTACATAAACAGGGTCGCCGGGTTTTCCAGATAGCCTTTGATGCGCTGAACCAGAGTGGCGGCCTCATAGCCATCGACAATGCGATGATCAAAGCAGGACGATAAATTCAACACCTTGCGCGAGACCACACGGCCCTTGGCATCAAAGCGCGGCAAGTCCTGCATCTTGTTGACGCCGATGATCGCCACTTCAGGTGAATTGATAATCGGTGTGGTCACCAGACCGCCAATCGCCCCCAGCGAGGAAATCGTGATGGTTGAGCCAGACAGCTCGTCCTTGGTCGCCTTGCCGGCCTTGGCTGCAGCGCCAAGCCGCTTTAATTCACCCGCAATGCCCCAGATATCCATCGCTTCGGCATGTTTGATCACCGGCACCATCAAGCCATTGGGCGTGGCCGCTGCGACACCGCAATGCAGCGCTTCATGTGTGGTCAGCTCCATCGCCTCGCCATCAAAATGGGCATTGGCCTGCGGCGTATCCGGCAGAGCCCGACCCAGCGCCATCACCAGGAAGGGGATAAAGGTCAGCTTGGCCTGATCCTCGCTGCGATTGGCATTGAGATGGGCGCGCAATTCTTCCAGCGCGGTGACGTCAATTTCCTCGACATAGGCAATATCGGGAATGGTGCGCTGGGCGCGTGACATATTTTCGGAAATCTTGCGGCGAATGCCGATGATTTTCTGGACCTCGACCCCGGTCCGCTTCACACCCGTCGCAGGCCCGCCAGAACCCGCCGAGAGACGCCCTCCAGAGGCGATAAAGTCATCCAGATCCTGATGCGTGATCCGACCTGCAGGTCCTGAACCGGGCACCAAGGCCAGATCAATATCCGCTTCCAAGGCCCGCTTGCGCACAGCCGGACTGGTCAAAGGCTTTTCACCCGCCGGGCGGGATGTCTTGCCAACGTCCTTCGAGGCCGCCTTCGTCGGCACCTCAGGATGAGGTTTGTTGGGTGTGTCTTTTATCTTCTTGCCAGCGCTCTTGTTTTTTTCTTCATCCTGATGTGCAGGCGCAGCCTCCTTGGCCGGCACAGCGCCATCAATTGCGATAAACATGATCTCGGTGCCCACAGCGATCACATCGCCCGGTTCACCGACCAGCTTGCTAACCACACCATTGACGGCGCAGGGGATTTCCACCGTCGCCTTGTCCGTCATCACGTCCAGGACATGCTGGTCTTCGGTGACTTTATCACCTTCCTTGACGTGCCATTCAACGATTTCAGCCTCGACAATGCCTTCACCGACATCGGGCATTTTATAGCGGTATTCGCTCATGCTCAGGCCTCCAGAGTTTCGCGTATGGCAGTGCTAAAGCGCTTCAGGCCCGGAAAATAGGCCCATTCGTGCGCATGCGGATAGGGGGTATCCCATCCGGTCAGGCGAAAGATCGGCTTTTCCAGTGCATAAAAGCATTCTTCCTGGATTTGCGCCGCCAGTTCAGCAGCAAAACCGGATGTGCGCGGTGCTTCCTGAGCGACAATGCAGCGGCCAGTCTTGTTGACCGATTTGGCGATAGTCTCGATGTCATAGGGCACCAGCGTGCGCAGATCGATAATCTCGGCATCGACGCCTTCTGCCTCAACCGCAGCCTGAGCCACATGAACCAGCGTCCCATAGGTGACAATGGTCAGATCCGATCCTTCACGCACCACATCGGCCTTGCCGATCGGGACATTGTAATGCCCGTCAGGCACCTCACCTTTTTCGTGCGCGCCCCAGGTTTCCAGTGCCTTGCCCGGATCACCATCAAATGGACCATTATAAAGACGCTTGGGCTCAAAGAAGATCACCGGATCTTCGCTTTCAATTGCCGAGATCAACAACCCCTTGGCATCATACGGATTGGACGGCATCACCACCTGCACACCCGGTATCTGGGTGAAAAAGGCTTCCGGGCTCATCGAATGAGTCTGACCGCCGCGAATACCCCCGCCACACGGCGTGCGAACCACGACAGGCGAGGTAAACTGCCCCGCTGTGCGATAGCGCAAGCGCGACATTTCAGAAACGATCTGGTCCAGACCGGGGAAGATATAATCGGAGAACTGAATCTCTGCGACCGGCTTCAACCCCTTGGCCGCCATGCCGATCGACATCGCCATGATCGCGGCTTCATTGATCGGCGCATCAAAACACCGGTCCAGCCCGTATTTTTCCTGCAATCCTGCTGTCACACGGAAAACACCGCCAAAATAACCCGCATCCTCGCCAAAAACGAGCACATCAGGGTCACGTTCCATCATCACATCCATGGCCGAATTAAGGGCCAAAATCATGCTCATCTTGCTCATGATCTAAACTCCCAAATCCTGCCGCTGACGGCGCAAGCGCCAGTCCTGCTCGGCATAGACATCTTCAAATATGGTTTCGGTTGGCGAGAGCGGCCCATCATGCAAAGTGCCAAAGCTTTCAGCCTCTTTGTAAGATGCAATCACCAGCTCATTAAGTTCAATCTCAAGCGCTTCATGACGCGCTTCATCCCATTCACCCAGATTGATCAGATGGTTTTTGAGCCGCTCAATCGGATCACCCAAGGGCCATTCTTCATCCTCACCCTTGGGGCGATAACCCGATGGATCATCGGATGTGGAATGCGGGCCAGCCCGATAGGTATAGCTTTCAATCACGGTCGCGCCATGCCCGGCACGGGCACGCTCAGCGGCCCATTGTGTGGCCGCATAGACAGCGAGAAAATCATTGCCATCAATGCGAAGTGAAGCAAGGCCATAGCCCAGCCCCTTCATCGCAAAGGTCGGGCTTTCACCAGCGGCAATACCCTGGAATGTCGAGATCGCCCACTGGTTATTGACCACATTGAGGATCACCGGGGCCTTATAAGTGGACGCCAAAACCAAAGCGCCATGAAAATCACCCTCAGCCGATGAACCATCACCGATCCAGCTGGCCACAATTTGATCCTCACCCTTGTATTGGGCGGCCATGGCATAGCCGACGGCTTGCGGAAACTGCGTCGTCAGATTGCCGGAAATGGAAAAGAAATTGCCTTCAGCCCAAGTGTAGTGAACCGGCAGCTGACGGCCTTTGAGGTTATCGCGGCTATTGGAAATACAATGGCACATCATGTCGACGACATCGCGGCCACGGGCAAACAAAATGCCCTGCTGGCGATAGGAGGGAAACACCATATCGCCATTATCCATCGCCATCGCCGCGGCCACAGAAACCGCCTCTTCGCCGGTCGACTTCATATAGAAGCTCATCTTGCCCTGACGCTGCAGTTTTTGCATCCGGTCATCATAGGTGCGCGTCATCACCATATGGCGAAGCCCCTCGCGCAAGACGTCCGCATCCAGTTTCGGGTCCCATTCACCCACAGCCTGATGATTGTGATCAAGCACACGGATCAGGCCCAGGGCCAAATCCTGCGTTTCCATTCCGGCAATAGACGGGTCAGGCCGACGCGCCTCCCCGGCAGCGGGAATGTCCAGGTGAGAAAAATCGGGTGTGTCGCCAGGCCGCACATGCGGCGCTGGAACATGGAAGCGGGGAGTCGTCTGGGACATAGGCTCTCATGGGTGACTGCATCGGAACACCGCCTGTAAAAGCGATGCAAGCGGGCTCTAACGCGGATAGGCCGGTCTTGTCCACTCCTGCAAACGCCATATCGAACAAGGTGCCTTTAAAGGGTTCGCAAAGGCATGCTCTTGGATTATTTTACCAATCATTCTGCATTTGGAGAAAAAATGTCCGCCGCCCTAGACACTATTGACGTAAAAATTCTGGAATGCCTGCAGGAAGACGCAGGCCGTTCTGTCGCCGAAGTCGCTGAGATTGTCGGCCTGACCCCCTCACCCTGCTGGCGCCGCATTCGCAGCCTGGAAACAGAGGGCATTATCAAACGCCGCTCCATCCAGATTGATCGTCGCTCGATCGGTTTGATGTTTACCGCTTATCTTGACGTCAAGATTTCCCCGGCCCGCAAGGATCATTACGAAAAATTTGAAGCCGGCATGCAAAGCTTTCCCGAAGTCATTGAAGCCTGCACCATGACGGGCCCCTATGATTATTTGATCAAGGTCGTGGTCACAGATATTGACGCCTATAATGATTTCATCTCGGAAAAACTGATCCCGCTGGATGTCATTGGCGATTTCCGCACCTCTGTGCAAATCCGCAATATCAAGGATAATCCCGGCCTGCCTCTGGGCCATATTGAGGGATAGAAAAAAGGCGCGCTCTTGATCAAGAGCGCGCCTGTTTATTCATGACAATAGATTTTGGGCTATATCCGCTCAATCGCAACAGCTGTGGCTTCACCACCGCCAATACAAAGTGAGGCAACGCCTTTGGTCTTGCCCTGTTTTTCCAAGGCAGCCAGAAGGGTGACCATGATCCGGGCACCGGAAGCGCCGATCGGATGACCCAGGGCGCAGGCTCCACCATTGATGTTGACCGTGTCCTGGGACATGCCCAGCTCTTTCATCGCAATCATTGGCACCACGGCAAAGGCTTCATTGATCTCCCAGAGATCAACATCTTCGATGCTCCAACCCGCCTTCTCGACGGCCTTGCGCATGGCAGGCACTGGCGCTGTTGTGAAATAGGCAGGCTCGTGGGCATGAGCAGCCACAGAAACAATTTTGCCAAGGGCCTTGAGACCGCGTTTTTCCGCTTCGGACTGACGCATCAATACCAGGGCTGCAGCCCCGTCTGAGATCGCCGATGCATTGGCCGCTGTGACTGTGCCATCCTTGTTAAAGGCCGGCCGCAAATTCGGAATTTTTTCCGGCATCGCCTTGCGCGGCAGTTCATCACTGTCGACCACAACCTCCCCCTTGCGGGTCTTGTAAGTCACAGGCGCGATCTCGCGCTTAAAATCACCTTCACTGCCCGCGCGTTGGGCCCGTGAGAGGGTCTCCAGTGCATAGGCATCCTGCTGTTCACGGGTGAACTGATATTCCTCAGCCACCATGTCGGCATAGACACCCATCGGCTTTTTCTCAAAGGCATCTTCCAGACCATCCTGGGCCATATGATCCTTGATCTGGTCATGACCATATTTGAAGCCTGAACGATGCGTCGGCAGCATGTGCGGGGCCTGGCTCATGGATTCCATACCGCCCGCCACGACCACATCAACATCACCGGCCAAAATGGCCGAACGGCCCATAATCGCCGCTTGCATGCCAGAACCACACATCTTGTTCAAAGTGGTCGCTTCAACGGATTTGGGCAATCCACCCTTGATCCCGGCCTGACGCGCCGGAGCCTGACCTTGTCCGGCGGGCAAAACATTGCCCATCAAAATCTGATCGACATCTTCACCGGCCACACCGGCTTCTTCCATCGCGGCCTTAACGGCAACAGCACCCAGCTCATTGGCAGATTGTGCGGATAATTCACCCAGCAGGCCGCCCATCGGGGTCCGGGCCATGCCAACAATAACGACAGGATCGTCGTGTGCGCTCATCATCTGTCTCCTTCAGGAAAACTCACCGGGCCACAGGACTTGTGCCAGGATTTTATCGAAATTATTCTTGCGTGCATGATCAAAATGAGCACGCCCGCGTCAAGCCCGGTCAGCGTTACAATCTCAGCAATAAAAACAAAGCCGCGCTTGCACGACATATTTGAATCGCTGGCTCTCTATACCCTTTTTCTTGTCCTGTCAGCTTATCTCGGTTTTGCCAGCGGGGTTTTCAAGTTCGGCCTGACACAAGAATGGCCATCATTCATTCTTGTAGCCGTGATCGCCTTTGTCATCCCGGCCCTGTTTGAGGAAATAGTCTTCAGAGTGGGTTGCCTGCCTTGCTGAGAAATCAGCGCTGGGCGGATCCGCGGCATCAATTACATGTACCTATAGTCGGTACATCAAGTTGACAAATGCACCCATTACCGGTACATGATGAGTATTGAAAGAATGGGACTATGATCAGCAGCTTTGGCGATAAAAAGACCAAAGACATTTTTGAAGGTAAAGCACCCAAGGGTTTTCCGGTCGAGCTTGTCACTCGGTCCCGAAGATTGCTGGAACGCATTCATTCTGCCCATGACGTCAATGATTTGAGATTTCCACCCTCGCATCGCCTGCACAAGCTGGATGGTGACCTCAAAGGGTTTTGGTCTATCTCGGTAAACATGCAGTACCGCATCATTTTCCGATTTTCCGGACATGATGCCAAAGACGTTAAATTTCTGGATTATCATTGAGATGCCGAAATTTGTCATTCCAAGGAGGACAGAAAATGAGTGTTGAATTTACCAATCCGACCCACACCGTCGGAGAGCACCTGTCTGAATTCATGGAAGAACTAGATATCAAAGCGCCGACTTTGGCGAAAAAATTATCCGTGCCTCGCTCAAGGATCGTCCGTTTGATCGAAGGCGCGCGCTGTGATGGCGATATGGCTTTGCGCTTGTCACGTTTTTTTGGCACCACGCCGCAATACTGGATCAATATGCAAGCGCTTCGCGACTTATCCGAAGCACAATGCTCGGTCGGCTCCTCAATTGAAGCGGCCATCACGCCGCTGGATGCGGCCTAACCAATCAGTCGATGCGTGATCTTCCTGCCTTCGGCTTCTTCCGGCCCTGTGGTCGAGGCAATCCAGCCGCCGCCAAGCACCCGGCTTTCATCATCGGGGGCATAAAACACGCAAGCCTGTCCGGGGGCGACGCCCTCTTCGCCTTCGGTAAAGAGTACACTGACCACGCCGCCTTCCACCATTAATGAGGCCGGCACGGGCGGGCGGGTTGAGCGCACTTTGACCAGAACACGCTGCCCATCTTCCATCGGACCATCGCCGAGCCAATTGATCTCTTTCAGCTTGATCTGCGATATCGCCAAGGCTTCTCGAGGCCCAACGATGACCCGGCCATTTTCCGCATCCAGACGGACAACATACAAGGGATCACCAATAGCGACTTTCAGCCCGCGCCTTTGACCCACCGTATAGCGGATCACACCCTCATGTGTGCCCAACACCCGGCCATCAACATGAACGATCTCTCCGGGAGAAGATGCACCGGGGCGAAGTTTTTCAACGATATCGACATACCGGCCTTCGGGGACAAAACATATATCCTGACTGTCCGGCTTATCGGCCACGATCAAACCAAAGGCTTCGGCCAGCTGACGGGTTTCATCCTTGGCCAAATGCCCCAGCGGGAAGCGCAGAAAATCGAGTTGCTCTTTCGTCGTCGCGAACAGGAAATAGGATTGATCCTTGCCATGATCGACAGCGCGATGAAGCTGCACGCCTTCCGTCCCCTCAATGCGCTGGATATAATGCCCTGTTGCCATGCACACAGCGCCCAATTGGCGAGAAGTTTCCAGCAAGTCAGCAAATTTGACCGTCTGGTTACAGCGCACACACGGGATCGGCGTCGCGCCAGCCAGATAGGTGTCGGCAAATTCCTCAATCACCGCTTCTTTGAACCGGTTTTCATAATCGAGCACATAATGGGGAAAGCCGCTTAATTCCGCGATCCGCTTGGCGTCATAGATATCCTGCCCGGCACAGCATGCGCCCTTTTTCTTGATCGCCGCCCCATGATCATAAAGCTGCAGCGTTACCCCCACCACATCATACCCGGCCCGGTGTAAAATCACTGCTGTGACAGAAGAATCCACCCCACCTGACATCGCTACCACGACCCGGTGGTCAGACGGTTTTCCGCCCAGTCCAAGCGGGTCATTTGCCAGATTGAATTTTTCAAGAAGGTCATCGACATGCGCCATTGCGCTGCCGGAAACAGAATTGGTCATAGGGCCTCCAACGGGTTCAAGGCCCGCAGCAAACTGATAATGGAGGCGTGTTTATCTCAAGAAGGGCAGCAAGGAAACCTGGCTAAGCGTCGAGAAGGTTTTCGCCGACACCTCAATCGCCACCTGGGCCTGCTGGAAGCGGGTTGCCGCTTGGGCCATATCAACATCTTCCAGATCGCTGAGCATTTTGGTCAGGAAGGTTTGACGATCCTGATGACTACGCGTCAGGGTCTCGACCCGCGCCCTGTTGGCCCCGCTTTCACCGACCTTGGAATTGATCTCTTCCAGAGCTGACACAATCAGCGGCAGCTCTGTGCGCATGAATGTATCCTGGGCCGGCGTCATGGGTTGGGTAAAGGGCCCATCGGCACCGGCATCAAATTCAGCTATACGCTTGAAAGACGCAATTAAATCTTCACCGATATTATCGGCCAACTCACCCACAGTGACCTTGATGTTTTGATCCAGCTGAACCTGGGGTTGGCGGGTATTATTCTGAAAGGCATCGCCCGCTGAGGCCAGAGGGATTAGGTCAGATAGCGAATTGATGGTCAACGGATTGACGTCTGACCGGGTACCGCCAAACACATAGGCACCGGCATGTTGCGTGGTCAGGGCATTATAGGAGGAGTAAAACGCATCCCGCACCTGATCCATGATGAAATCACCATCTGAAGAGGTCATGGCCACACGAAGCGTAGAAGCTGAATCAGCCAATCTTTCCAGCGCAACATCCTGCGCTTCCAGCCTAGCACCGGATCGAACACCCGCCTCTTCATAAGCTTTCGCGCTGGCCAGGGCAGAACGTGCCGCAGACAGAGTTTCAGCCTGATGACCCACGCCCTTCAGATCGGTCGCTTTCTTGCCCGTCGTCAATTGGGATTGGGCATCAAACATCTCACGCTGCGTTTGCATGAGATTGGCCAGAGCTGTTTGAGACGCTCCAAATGTTGAAATTCTGGGCATGGCTATCCTGCTTTCTAGACGATACTCATCAGAGCATCTGTCATGTCTCGGGCGGCCTGTAACATCCGGGCCGAGGCATTATAGGATTGTTGAAACATCGTCATCGCGGCGAGTTCCTCATCCAGATTGACCCCTTCAACATCAGATCGCTTGCGCTGGGCGGTTTCCTTGAGAACTTCAGCAGACTCATAGGCACTTTCAGCGCGCGCTGCCCTTGAACCAATACTGCCTGCAAACCGGGCTGCGTAATTTCCCAATGAGGAATTACCCCGGGCCAATGTGCCCGCACCATCAAATGTCCGCACATCATTGCGAACGGCCTGGAGCAATTGCCCGCCCCGGTTATCGCCCGCTGACAGAACAACATCACCGGCCGTACTGGCCGCAGTTATATCAAGCTGACCCAAGGCCAGCCTCGCAGAATTAGATCTGATATCGGGGTCAACGGAGAAAATTTCAGCCCGACCCGCGCGGGCCTGAAGTCCATAACCAAACAGATTGGAAAAAGACGTGGCTGAAGATGATCTCAAAGTATCATCGGAAACCAATGCCACTTCAAAGCTCTCAAATCCGGGATTGGTGGTCTGGGTCAATCGACCATCACTGGTCAGGGCAAAAGTGACATAGCGTCCAAGCCCTGTCGCAGGGTCATTCAAATCAGTAATGATGTCGTTGAAATTTTGGCCCGCGACCATCGGAATATTGATCGTTTCAGCCACACCGCCCGTCGTCAAATTGACCTGAAACTCCAAGGCTGATCCCGCTGCAAACAAATGCGGTTCAACACCAGCAAGGCCAGTTTCAAAATTGCCGGGCCGTTCAGAACGGATCAGATCATTCAGACCGAAGAAGTGAGAAAACCCGCGCCCGCCCCGGTCACTCGGGGTCGTCGCATCTTCAAGCGTTGATATTCCATTGGATGCATTACTGGCAGACAAGGTCATCGTGCCATTGGAAAAATTCACTGTGCCATCAGCGCCCATGGCCGTATTCAGCGCAGTAAAAAGCGTTCCCACAGTATTACCGGTACCCACGGCCGCCCCACCATCAACCGATAAAGTGTTCGCGGTAAAATCAACATCAATCCGCTTGACCAATAGCCCAGTGGAATCGGTCACGGCAATGGTCGTATTGCCGGTGAAATTGTGCAGATCATTGACATCCAGACCGGTATTTCTGCCGGTCAGGGTCTGGGGAGCCGGATAGGAAGATGAATTATTGTGTGCGGCATTGAAGGCGTCTGCAGCCCCTGCGCTAAGCTCACCCAATTCAAGCGCAATCGCAGGAAGGATGTTATCGCGCAATTCAAGCAAGCCAAACAATTCACCGGACTTGATATGCCCGTCGATGGATTGAGCCTGTCCGCTGGTTGGCGGCACAGCCATTATCTCACCATAGGTGATTTCAAACGACCCTGTGCCCGCTGGGCGGTATTGTAATTCAGCGGCGTAATTATCCAGCAACAGGACGCCATCACCGGTTCGGATAACCAAACGACCGTCTTCTTTAGTTTCGGTCCTCAAATCCATGAATTCAGCGAGTTCATCCAACAATTCTGACTGCCGATTGGCCGCGCCAGACGTGTCGCCCCCGGAAGATGAGAGAGATTGAACACTGACATTCAACTCGAACATCTCATTGAGGATTTCATTGGTCCGATTGACCAATGTGTTGATCCGTGAATCCGTTTCCAGTCTGAGAGCCTTGATTTCAATAGATATCCGCTCTGTTTCGTCAAAGAAGGCTTGCATGTCAGACGCAGCCGAAAGCCGAGAGACTGACAAAGTCGGATCAACACTGGCCTGAGCCAGACCATGAAAAGCCTGATCCAGACGTGAAAACATCGAACCCGGATCACCCAAGGAGCCAAATTGTGCCTGCAATCGATCCAGAGAGGCAAAGCGCGTATTGGCATCGCCTGCTTCACTGATTGATCTTAAAGAGGCCAATTGCAAATACTGGTCAGCAACGCGGGTAATTCCCGTGATCTGGACCCCCATGGCCGTACCACCAACATTTCGCGACTGAATCTGCGGCATCGTACGCGCATAGCCAGGCGTGTTGACATTGGCGACATTATTGGACGCGGATCTCAGTCCAGATTGACTGGCACTCAGCCCTGAAAGGGCGTTTCCGACAACAGCACTCAGAGACATGTTTCGCTCCGTGCAGGGTGCGCATAAACAGGTGTAATGCGGAGAATTCTGCCGCCAGTCCGGCAAGCTTTGCCGAGATAAACAGCCAATGACACCATCCCATCACAGAATGATTGCCACTCATAATCCATTGCAATTACTACCCTTTTCATGTGCATCTCATTATTTTGGCGCTCAGACAGTCCGATTGCCTCACAGTATTAACCGCAAGCTGTGGGCCAAAATCCGGAAAGCTTCCCCAAACCCGAAATTCCGGGCCTGATTTTCATGCAAATTTTTCAAGCTCGCGGGGCAAGTACACATGAGCAGCCACTCGGCAGCTTCCTCCCTTTGAGCGGAAAAATCCGCCGGGCGATTCCTGCCCCCTCAAACATTAATCAGAAATTAAATCAATATTACAGTGGGTTACATGAAGGAGCTTTGGCATAACCTTTGCGAATTACTATCCACTGGCAAACGATTGCCATTTAGAAATCTAGTAATGAGTGTGTCATGCAATCTGAATTTCCCACTGCAAACTTCTTCAGCGGCAACGAACCGGCATTCAACAATCGTACGGAAAACCTCCGCTCTGATGTAAAGCGCCTGGAAAAAATTGATGAGACCGATCGCCGCTTCGAAGAGTTGATGGAAGATTCAAGGGAAAACTCCGACAAAAGTGTCGATATTCCATTGGTCATGGACACGCTGGATACCGGCAAAGCCCAGATCACCACACCCGTCATGGACACACTGGATACCAATAAGGCCCAGATCACCACACCGGTCATGGACACACTGGATACAAACAAGGTCCAGATCACCACACCGGTCATGGACACGCTGGATACCAATAAGACCCAGATCACCACACCCGTCATGGACACACTGGATACCAATAAGGCCCAGATCACCACACCAGTCATGGACACGCTGGATACAAACAAAGCCCAGATCACCACACCGGTCATGGACACGTTGGATACCAACAAGACCCAGATCACCACACCCGTCATGGACACGTTGGATACCAACAAGACCCAGATCACCACACCCGTCATGGACACGCTGGATACCGGCAAGGCCCAAATCACCACACCCGTGATGGAACCTTTAAATCCGGCCAAACCCCAAGCGCGTGATCTGGGAGCACAGACAAACAATCAAAACCCGACCTCTGTCGCTCCAGGGGTATCAGGTGATACAGGCTCTGACCTTGCAGCCAATACCCAAGCTCAAAGCGCCCAGAACGCCCTGAATTCAGCGACACCCTTGGACACTTCTCTTGCAGGAGCTGACAAGGCCGTAAATCCCACACCTGCCAGCTTGGCAAGCCCATCGGGCAACAAAGCCTCAGCATCAAATGCCAGTTCTGGCGCTGCATCAGCCGGGCAAAAATCTGCCACAAGCGGAAAATCGGGAAACATCGCTCCGACAAGCCAAACGGTTCAATCGGTAACGGCAACATCTGGAGCAGAAACACCAACACCTGCCCAGAACGCCACGTTACTGGCACAACACAACACCGCCCAGATGCCAATCATGCTCCAGCCCACAGCCGAGGCCGGACTGATGACAAGCACCAGCCCCGAAACCCTGACCTACACAGGCACTGAACTGGATTTGACCGCGGCAAAGACAGAGGCGCGTACGGGGATGGAAAGGACGGCACAGCAAATGCCGCGTTTCACACCTCAATCTGCAACGCAATTGGCCGCCCAGATTTCCCGTAAATTCAATAATGGGAACAAGGTTTTTGAAATCCGCCTGGACCCGGCCGAACTTGGCAAGGTCAATGTGAAACTCGAGCTACAGCCTGATCAACGCGTTCAGGCTATTCTCACTGTTGAGCGCAGCGAAACCCTGAATGAGCTCCAACGCACGGCGCGTGAGCTTGAGAAAGCTCTCAATGAAGCCGGTCTGGAATTGTCTAATGACGGTTTGGAATTTCTACTCAATGACAGCGGTAACGAGCCTGGTTTTGATGAAGAAAACGGGCCGGACACCTACAATATATATACCCAGACAGACGATCTGGAAGCTCAGCTTGAAATGATCAAGGAAGAGCGGAACCTGACCAGTTACGGCTTTCTTCTGTCGCAACGCGATTCCGTAGACTTGCGAATATAGGACGATATAAAGATGCCAGATATAAGCGCTATCGGGGCCGCCAGCCCGTCTTTGACAAACTCCCAGGCCAGCCTTGCGGACAATTTCGAAATGTTCCTGACTTTGCTGACCGAGCAAATGAAGAACCAGGACCCGCTTGATCCGCTGGACTCTACTCAGTTTGTCAATCAGCTCGTCGATTTTTCCAGCGTTGAACAACAAATTTCCCAGAACAGAAATCTGGAAAGCCTGTTGACCTTGCAGTCCAACTCGGCGGAAACGGCCGCTGTGAGCTATATTGGCCGGGACGCCACCGTCAGCACCCCTCAAACATTATTGGAAAACGGGGCCGCTGAATGGAACTACATCCTGCCGCGTGACGCCAATTCCACATCTCTTATTGTCCGTGATCAGGCAGGGCGTCTGGTCACCACCATTAATGGTGAAAACACGTCAGGCACACATCAACTGACTTGGGACGGAACCAATTCAGGGGGCTCTCCAATGCCCGACGGTGTCTACAGTCTTGAAGTTCTGGCCAATGACTCAGACGGTGCTGCCATTCCAATAGATATTCAGGCAACAGCCCGTGTCACAGGAATAGACCTGTCTGGTCCTGAAGTTATCATCGAAATGGGCAGGCTCCGTGCCGCTCTCTCATCGGTTCTTTCTGTTCAGGAAGGAACCGCCACCTAACGCTCAGGCCCAAGCCTGAACCAGCCTGCCAGAAGAGCGGGTTGGAAAAGTTTCCAAGCAGAATGCTCCCCAATCATCCTGACCAAGGAGCCTAAAATGAGTATCAATTCAGCCTTACTGTCCGGTGCCTCAGGCTTGCTCGCCAATTCGAGCGCCCTCGCCGCGATTTCAGATAATATCGCCAATGTGAATACGGTCGGTTACAAACGCGCCAGCGCCGTTTTCACACCCATGTATGAAGCCCGGGGTGTTTCGCGATATGCCGCTGCCGGTGTAAATTCCGATGCGCGTCTCGCCATCAGCGAATCCGGTCTGCTATCCGGAACAAGCTCCGCTACCGACCTGGCTGTTTCAGGTAAAGGTTTCTTTGTTGTCCGGGATACGCCCAATGCAACAGCAGCCGATCCGGTTTCCTTCACACGGGCAGGTCGCTTTGCGCCAGACAATTCAGGTGATTTGCGCAATGATGCCGGTAAATACCTGGCCGGTTGGCCCGTAGCAGCCGATGGGTCGGTCACAACCAACCCGTCTGATCTCAACTCACTGCAAACCATGAATCTGACTTCTATCGGTGGTGCCGCAGAGGCCACGACATCCATGGCGATCAATGCCAATGTCCAGTCCAGTCTGACTGTTTCGGCAGCTGAGGCCACCTATAACCCTGCAGCGTCTGCAACCAATATGGCCTCAGGAACTGTGGCTCCGGATTTCCAACGCTCCATCCCGATCTATGATTCACAAGGTGGTGTACGAACAATCACCATTTCTCTTCTCAAGAGCTCAACGGCCAATGAATGGCATGCAGAAATTCACGCAACACCGGCTTCCGATGTAACCACCGGCGCTGGTTTGGTGGACGGTCAGGTCGCCACTGGCTTACTGGTTTTTGATCCCCAAGGCCGGATCGATACAGCCAGTTCAACACTGCCAACAACGTTGAACTTTCTCTCTTCAACCAATGTCGCCGCTCTTGGGGCCAATGAGTTTCAGTGGAACGCTGCCACAGGTATTGATGCACAAAGTGTTGTCATGGACTTGGGTTCCCCAACCGCACCCGGAGGCTTTACCCAGTTTGACAGCCCGTCCGCTTTGCTCTCTACCAATGTGAACGGGTCAGCTTTCGGTAACTTCTCAGGCGTGGAAGTTGATAAAGAAGGCTTTGTCTTCGCCAAGTTCAATAATGGTATTGTTCGTAAAATCTACCAAATCCCGGTGGCTACTTTCGTCAACCCGGATGGTCTGGGCGCTCGAGCCGGTGGATCCTATTCGGTCACACCAAACTCCGGGGCCTTCACGCTCAACGCGCCCAGCTTGGGCAATGCAGGTTCCATCGCCTCTTCAACACTTGAAAACTCCAATGTTGATCTGGCAACTGAATTCACCAACCTGATCACAACCCAGCGCGCCTATTCAGCGTCGTCAAAAATCATCACGACGGCAGATGAAATGCTGGATGAAGCAATCCGGATGAAGCGATAGGCCTGACAGGCTGAGCCCACCACGGCTCTTCATTCTGAATGGCCCCGCTGGCAACAGCGGGGCCTTTTTCTTGACCAATATCAGGCAAAATTCGACACAAATTTTCTTGAAAGAATTAAATGTAAATTTACCCAGTCACTTAGGCGGATGTTAAAGCCCGGCATGTAGGGTGTTCTCATAAACAATAATAAAAAGCAGGGATCGGACATGCAACCGCGCCTCAAAAAAGAGAACTACGTAATCGGGCCGGATGGTAGCCCACTGACATTGGCGGACCTTCCAAGGCCGGATACCCATCGCTGGGTGATTCGCAGAAAGGCAGAGGTCGTCGCAGCAGTACGCGGTGGACTCCTCTCTCTGGAAGAGGCCTGCACACGCTATACCCTTACCGTAGAAGAGTTTCTCGGATGGCAAAGATCCATCGACAAACACGGTTTGGCGGGTCTTCGAACGACACGGTTACAACAATACCGATAGCGCTACCCCCCTGACCAAGCGCTAGCAGAACGGCGACCCCTCCCCCTGGTCGCCGTTCTTTTATGTAAAAACACGTTAAATTTCAGCCCCTTGTCGTTTTTCCCGACAAAACGCATGACTTATTCGCTCGCGTTAAACCCTCGTTTACGAGCTAGGTAGGAAAATTCTGCCCAGTGCTTCGCGTGATTTGCGCGGGCAAAAGTTGGCAGGAATTCACGTGAACGCGTTTTTTGAACAGCTCAGAGCATTTGGCGTTGGCCGTCTGACCGCAATATTTGGCTTGGCAGCAGGTGTTGCTGCAGCCCTTGTCTATTTTTCCGGCTCGGTTGGAGGTGGTTCTCAATCGCTTCTTTATTCCGGTCTCGATCCGGCAGATGCGGCCGCAACCTCACAATTGCTCGACCAAAACAATATTGATCATGAAATTGGCGAAGGTGGTACTGCCATCTATGTTGCCAGCAATCAGGTCGATGAAGCGCGCGTGCGCGTAGCAGCGGGCGGCCCATTGGGCGGTGCTTCAGTTGGATATGAAATCTTTGATCAGTCCGACAGTTTCGGTCAGACCAGTTTCGTTCAAAACATCAATGCCAAACGGGCGCTGGAAGGCGAGCTGGCCCGGACCATTCAAGTCCTCTCCATCGTCAACTCTGCCCGCGTCCATTTAAATATGCCGGAAAGGCGTATGTTCACACGTGATCAACAAGAACCTTCAGCCGCCGTTACCATCACTGCCCGCGGAAGTTTGACCGCAGAACAAATCCGGGTGATCCGCAATATCGTTGCCAGTGGAGCAGGTCTGGAAGTCAACCAGATATCATTGTCAGATGATCGTGGTCGTCTTCTGGCCAGCGCGTCAGACAATGAAGCCGCCGGAAGCGCTATGATGGATGAAAGGCGCACGGCAGTCGAAGCCGATCTGCGGGAAAAAATCCTCAATGTGGTTGAAGGTGTTGTCGGTGTCGGAGCCGCCCGGGTGCAGGTCACCGCTGAGCTTGATCGAGAGAGCATCACCCGCAGTTCTGAAGCCTTCGACCCTGAAGGTAGCGTATTATTGTCACGAAATCGCAATGAGGATTTGACCAATGATCAGGATGGGGGAAGCCGCAACCAGGTCTCCGCTTCTGAAAACCTTCCCAATACCGGGGAAAGTTCAGGGGCAACCGGAAATTCATCGGTCCGGGAAACCTCCTCGGATGTCACGAGTTACGCTGTAAGCAGCACGACAACGACCCAGATCATTGAAGCGGGAGCGATCGAGCGCCTGTCTGTCGCCGTAGCGGTTGATGGCGTTCTGGAAACCCTTGAAGATGGAACAACCCAGTGGACAGAACGATCCGCTGAAGAGCTCCAAAACATTGAGGCCCTGGTCAGGTCAGCCATGGGTTTCACTGATATCGTCGACGTCAGACAAGACAGTTTGACCGTCCAGCAGTTTGAATTCGCCCGCACCGATCCACTCCTTGGTTCGCCCGCAAGCAGCGACATGAACTTCACCAAGAATGACATCATGCGAGCTGCCGAAATTCTGGTCATGTTCATTTCAGCCGTTCTGGTCATCTTCCTGGTGGCACGGCCACTGGTTAAAGGAGCCAGCGGTGTCGCCATGCCTCAAGGTTTGGCTTTGGCAGGAGCAACAGCCGGTGGCGCTTTACCAGCAGCTGCAGCCCCGGCAGCCCTGCCGACCAGCGGCGCTGAACCTGCACAGGCTGCGCTCGCATCTGCCGGTGCCGCACCAGCCGATAGCTCCATCGACATCTCGAAAATTGACGGACAGGTGAAGGCATCCTCGGTGAAACAGGTCGCCAGCATTGTTGAACAACATCCGGAGGAATCTGTTTCCATCCTCCGCACCTGGTTGCACGAGGGATAAGACATGGCCTTGGGCGACAGAAAAAAATCCATCGATGATCCCAACAAGCTGGCCGGCGCTGAAAAGGCTGCCGTCATTCTGCTTGCGCTTGGTGAGGAAGATCACGGCCTTTGGGAAAATCTCGACGAGGAAGAAATTCGTGAAGTTTCCTCGGCCATGTCAAATCTGGGTACCGTCAGCGCAACAGCCGTCGAAAAGCTGATCGTTGATTTCGTCAACCAGATGTCGTCGACCGGCTCCTTGATGGGCTCTTTCGAAGCCACCCAACGCTTGCTGAACTCATTCCTGGATGACAGCAAAGTCGACAATATCATGGAGGAATTGCGTGGTCCGGCTGGTCGGACCATGTGGGACAAGCTCGGCAATGTTAATGAAGTCGTTCTCGCCAATTATCTCAAAAATGAATACCCGCAAACGGTTGCCGTCGTCCTGTCCAAAGTGAAAGGCGAACACGCTTCCCGCGTCCTCGGTGCCCTGCCCGAAGATTTTGCCATGGAAGTTGTTACCCGCATGTTGCGCATGGAGCCCGTTCAGCGTGAAATTCTCGACAAGATCGAAGAAACCCTGCGCACGGAATTCATGTCCAATCTGGCCCGGACATCCAAACACGACAGCCATGAAATGATGGCCGACATTTTCAATAATTTTGACCGCCAGACAGAAAACCGTTTCCTCGCCGCCCTGGAAGAACGCAATCGGGACAGTGCTGAAAAAATTCGCTCCTTGATGTTCGTGTTCGAAGATTTGTCCAAGCTGGACCCTGGCGGCATCCAAACGCTTATGCGGGCAATCGACAAAGATCAGATGGCTCTGGCGCTCAAAGGGGCATCAGACAGTCTTCGCGATCTGTTTTTCTCGAACATGTCTGAACGCGCCGGTAAAATCATGCGTGAAGATATGGCCTCCATGGGTCCGGTCCGCCTCAAGGATGTTGACCAGGCCCAGCAAGGCATTGTTGCCATGGCTAAAGATTTGGCCGCCAAAGGTGAGATCATGCTCGCCGATGGTGGAGCCGATGACGAGCTGATTTATTAAGAAAGGAGTTGGGTATGAAACCGGCTAAATTCGACTTCGACACAGAGTTTGATGAAAACGGGGAAATCCTGCGCGAAGGCGAAAGCTATAAGCGCTTCTTCACCCAGGATGATATCGACGCCGCTCGCATGTGGGGCGTCGAGGAAGGCCGCGAAGAAGAAGAAGGGCGATGTGCACAGGCCTTGCTTTCCATTTCGTCCCAAATGCAGATCATCTTGTCTCGCTTGGCACAGGAATCCGAAGACCTGAGACAGGAAGCGGCCATGCTGGCGCTGGCCTCAGCGCGTAAAATCGGCGGGGCCGCCCTAGAGGTCTATCCAATTGAGACAATCAATGACATCGCGGCTGAAGCTTTGGTCGATTTACGTTCGGAACCCCGGTTTTCAGTTCGCTGCAAACCGGAATTGCTGGATGATCTCTCTGCCCGGCTGGAAAAAACCGCCCGTGATGCTGGTTTCGATGGAGCCATCATGGTGCGCGGGGATGAAGAATTGTCTGGCGCTGATGTTCGCATGGAATGGGGTAGCGGAGCCATTCAACGCAGTGCTGAAGAAATAGACGCCCGATTGCAGGGCATTATTACACGTTGGCTTGAATCAGAAGCTACTGAACAGGCTCAACAATCACCCCAAATCGATGATGGCGACCCAGTCGCTGGCATCACGGCCGCATAGGAAGAGCAGATATGTCTGATGAAAATGACTTCGACCTGCCGGACCTGGAAAATGACGGCACACCGGCAACCGTTCCGGACGCACCGGCTGAACCAGCCGACCAGATGATGTCGGATGAAGAAAAATCCGCTGCCGATCTGGCTCCGGTGTTTGAGGTGCCTGTCAATATTTCCGCCGTTCTCGGAAAAACCCAGATCGACGTGAACTCATTATTGAAACTGACATCAGGCTCGGTCGTGGAACTGGATCGCAAGATCGGTGAAGCCATCGACATTTATGTCAATAATCGCCTTGTGGCGCGTGGAGAAGTTGTCGTTGTCGATGACCGACTGGGTGTCACCATGACTGAAATTATCAAGGACGGGGATGTCGCCTAGGCGACTCTGTGGAACAGAAAAGGGAGCGTAAGCCATGCGAGTGCTCATCGTAGGAAGTCTCGGCGGACAATTATTTACCGCCACAAAAATAGCGATGGACCGTGGAGCCAAAGTTTCACAGGTCGACACCATCCAGCAAGCCACGGCGCATTTGCGAGCCGGGCGCGGCGCAGATCTGCTCATGGTGGATTTATCCCTGGATGTTCACGCTCTTATCCAGGCCAATCAGGCGGAACGGATCACGGTTCCCGTCGTCGCTTGTGGCGTCAATGTAAGACCCGAAGCGGCCGCCGCCGCCATTCGCGCCGGGGCCAAGGAATTCATTCCTCTACCGCCTGACGCTGAACTGATCGCAGCCGTCCTGGCCGCTGTGGCCGATGACGAACGCCCGATGATTGCCCGCGACCCGTCCATGCAGGCCGTTATCGAGATGGCAGACAAAATTGCGGCATCCGATGCCTCTATCCTGATCACCGGTGAAAGTGGTTCGGGTAAGGAGGTAATGGCCCGTTATGTCCATAGCAAATCAAAGCGTTCGTCCGCTCCATTTGTTTCGGTAAACTGTGCAGCCATCCCTGAAAATCTTCTCGAATCCGAACTCTTCGGTCATGAGAAAGGGGCCTTTACAGGCGCTGTTGCCCGCCGGATCGGTAAGTTTGAAGAAGCCGATGGCGGAACGCTGCTGCTTGACGAGATTTCCGAGATGGATCCGCGCCTTCAGGCCAAGCTTCTTCGAGCTTTGCAGGAAAGGGAAATTGATCGTGTCGGCGGCACAAAGCCGGTCAAGGTCAATATCCGTATCCTCGCAACATCGAACCGGGATCTGAGAAAATCTGTCGCAGATGGCGATTTCCGTGAAGATTTGTTGTTCCGCCTCAATGTCGTCAATCTGGCCCTGCCGCCCCTGCGGGATCGCCCGGCTGATATTGTCGCCCTGGCCGATCACTTTATCCGCAAATACTCAGTCGCCAATGCGATCGAAGAACGTCCTCTCTCCGATGCTGCGCGCACACAGCTCCTCGCCCGCCAATGGGCAGGCAATGTTCGTGAACTGGAAAACTCCATGCACCGGGCCGTGTTGCTGGCTTCGGGCCGGGAAATCACACCTGATGCCATTCGCATGCCTGATGGGTCCGTATTCTCCGGGGCCGCTTCAGGCGGGGTTGCACGACAGGCGGCTGATGCTGCCGACGCCGTTCAACGCGGCATGGTTGGTAAAACCGTGGCAGAAGTCGAACAAGACCTCATTCTTGATACCCTTGATCACTGCCTGGGCAACAGAACCCATGCGGCCAATATTCTGGGCATCTCAATTCGCACACTGCGCAACAAGTTGAAGTTATATTCTGATCAAGGGGTCGATATTCCAGCACCCAATCAGTCTGTTCCTGACATTTCTGCAGCGTAACGGGGTGAGTTGTGGTTGATACGACCAGCACAGAAACAGCCCAGGCGAACAGCAGTGGCATTGATTTTCAAGCCATACTGAACCGCACCCTGAGTGGTGATGTCGCCTTGGCAGTCGGCATTTTGGGCATTTTGGTTATGCTCATCCTGCCCATGCCCAGCATTTTGCTGGACATCTCTCTGGCCATCTCGATTTCGGTGGCTGTGCTGGTTTTGATGACAGCCCTCTTCATCAAACGACCACTGGAATTTTCAGCCTTTCCCGCTGTTTTGTTGATCACCACCCTTTTGCGCCTTGGACTCAACATCGCCTCAACCCGGTTGATCTTGTCAAAAGGGCATGAAGGCTCCAGTGCGGCCGGGGAAGTCATTGAGGCCTTCGGGGCCTTTGTCATGCAAGGCAATGTCGTCATTGGCATCATTGTTTTTGCCATCCTTGTAATCGTCAATTTCGTAGTCATCACCAAAGGTTCCGGCCGTATCGCTGAAGTGGCCGCCCGCTTTACCCTTGATGCCATGCCGGGCAAACAAATGGCCATTGATGCCGATTTGTCCTCGGGTCTGATCACCGAAAATGAAGCCCGACAACGCCGTGCTGACCTGGAAGGAGAAAGCAATTTCTTCGGGGCAATGGATGGTGCATCAAAGTTTGTCCGTGGCGATGCCATGGCCGGTCTGATGATTACCGGTATCAATCTGGTCGCCGGGATCATTATCGGTGTTGTCCAATCGGGCATGGAATTTTCCGAAGCGGCCAGCGCTTACTCATCCTTGACCATTGGTGATGGTCTGGTGTCACAAATTCCCGCTTTGATCATCTCTGTTGCAGCCGGTCTTCTGGTCTCCAAAGCCGGTGTTCAGGGCGCAGCAGATGAAGCCCTTTTTGGTCAGATGACGGCCAATCCCCAAGGTCTGGCTCTGGTCTCAGGTGTTGCCTTGATCGCTGGTGTCATGCCCGGAATGCCCTTTATCCCCTTTGCCTTGATGTCGGCAGGTGCGGGATCATTGGCCTGGATGAACCGGGACAGGATTGAACGCGATGCCGCAGAAAAAGCCCAGGAACTGGCAGAAACAGAAGCCGAGGAAGAACCCAAAGATGCCGAGGCCCCAATTGAGGATTCCCTTGCCATTGATGAGCTGAAGATTGAGCTGGGATACGGCCTGCTGCCTCTGATCAATGATGTGGAAGGGCGCAAGCTGACCGATCAGATTCGGGCATTGCGTCGCTCGCTTGCCGAAGATATGGGCTTCATCACGCCCGCCGTTCGTATTGTCGACAACATGCAGCTCGGCAATGAGGAATACACACTTCGGGTCAAGGAAATGGAAGCCGGGCGCGGTGAGGTCCAGCTCAAGAAGCTTTTGGTGATGGATCCCGCCGGCATGCAAATTGATCTCGCCGGAGACCATGTCAAGGAACCCACTTTCGGATTGCCTGCCACCTGGATTGACGAAGACTTGCGCGAAGAAGCCA
>Ga0316207_10000540_pt1 | contig 58572 bp, 46 predicted proteins | sample 6weekpyrite_MG_FD_204943 | JGI IMG/M metagenome (GOLD analysis project Ga0316207, IMG submission 204943) | Microbial mat bacterial communities from mineral coupon in-situ incubated in ocean water Damariscotta River, Maine, United States -... | ecosystem: Environmental > Aquatic > Marine >...
GGACGAGATTTTTTCTACTGGATTATCTTCCCCTCGTTGTTGCTCACTGATTGGATAAGTAGCGCAACCGTTAAGCATCAACAGAATTACTGCAAATATAATTATTAAGTATGATGCGTTCATCATAGTTTGCCTCGCCATAAAGGAATTAAAACTTACATGGCATATCGCAACCTAACTGAAGATTAGTTAAGCCTATGCAAAGTCATTTCATTTGTTTAAAACAAATGAAGCAAAGCCATGTGTGAAGATGATTTGTTAGGCGAAAAAAGGAGGAGCGCGAAGTGGCTGGTGTTTTAAATAGAACTTAGTATCTATCGGTGGAATGAATCGTCTATTTAGCCTTTGGACGTGCAACGTAGATAAACGAACACCCAAAAATGAAATGACAACAAAGAGGAATATGAGATTTGTATCGTTTGATTGATTTTGCTTTTTAACTAATGCCGTGTTTTCGATATCAAAAAGTTTTTCCCCGTGGTCATCGTGGCTGCCATCAAAGTTATGGGAGTCATTTAAGTGGCTAGCGATATGTATTTTTTCACCGGTATGATCATGATGGTGAGTTTCTAATGGTTCTTGAGGATGATTATGGTGGTGAGTGCCAGCGTCTATATGACCATGCGCGTGCAAGTCCATCACTCTTCCCAAAAGGAATAGTATTGCTAACACTATAATAATACTTTGTTTTTGCTTATTAAACTCTAGCATGATGAATATAAGTGCAATTACCCTTTATTTGAATAGAACTTTATATGGAAACCCCGAGCAAATCAAATGAATTTTGTAAATAATAGAACGTTTTAATTGTAAAATAGTTCCGAATTTTAATGTACTATAGTTACATGGTAACTATTCACCGGTAAAATTTACCCCGACAGAATTACCATATTCATCGAGAAAGACATAAATGGTCTTTTTATAGTCTTCAGCAATTTAACTTCCATCATAGTTAGCGGCAAGATAATTTCCATCCTGAGTTAGAAACAAATATAAAGTTTTTTTGGATATATCTTTTACCTTATCGTTTTTAAAAATAATGACCCATTCAGGTCCATGACCATAATCCTCTTGCTTGATACTACTGGGTTCAATACCTTCCCAAGTAGTATCGATTTTTTTGGTATCAACCAAGTGCTTCACTCTTTGTGTTGCATTGATTTTTGCCTCAGTAACTGAAATTGCTTCATGTGAGTGCCCGTGATCGTGACCTGTACCTGACACGGCAATTACTGGTACGACAGAAAGTAATAAAGTTACTAATAATATTGCTATGATATTTATCATAAAACCTCCGAATACGGTTAATCGATTGAATCGTGCTTTTGATGAGTATTATCATGTGAATGACCTCCATCACCATGAGAATGACCATTATCAAAACAACCTGAAAGGCTCGTGAGTACAATGACTGTTGCCAGTGTTAAATATAAGTTATGCATTTTGTGTTTCCTTTAATCAATTGAGTTGTGCATCGATTTCTTTTTCAAATCCAATCGTGAATATTCACCCGCGACTTTTAATATAATGACTACAGATTTTGCACTATTGTTTTTCCAGTACCAACCATGAGTGCCATCAAATTCACTGGTAAGCGAGCCTGACGATTGACTTAGGGTATTTTTTTGAAAGCTTTTGAAAAAACCTGTGGTGTCACCAGTAGGTTCTCCATGAAAATCGAAAAATAACTTTTCATCGCTGGTTTTCCATGAATATTGTAACGTTGAACCTTTTTTAAGATGAAGCTTATATTCCTTTTCGCCTCTAGCAGGAATCTCAACACGGATTTCGTCTTTCCAAGGCAAATCAGCGGATCCTTTATTGGCCATATTGTTTTTTAAATCCAAGCGAGAGTATTCACCTTTCACTTTCAATATTATGCTTACGTCATGCGAATTGTTATTTTTCCAATACCAACCATGAGGGCCATCAAATTCACTGGTTATAACACCTGATGATTCACCTTCAGTATCTTTCTGAAAGCTTTTAAAATACCCGGTTGTATCGCCTGTTGGATCACCGTGTAAATCATAAAATAGTTCTCCTTTATCAGTTTTCCAGGAATATTCCAATGTTGCACCTTTTGCAAGGTGTAATTTATATTCAGTTTCACTTCTGGCTGGCAATTTCAAAACAATAAAATCGTTCCATGATATTTCTTTAGTATTACCGACATCCGATAATTGTTGGAAGTCATCCATACTCAGCTCTGCTTCAGCACTGTCAAAATTTTCTATCGATTTTTTTGAATGTTCATAATCATGCATCTGTATGAGGAAAAGTAATGCTCCCGCTAGAACCAAGCCATAATTCGCAATTAAACTAAAATTCTTAAAGATATGGCTTTTACGAAAGGCCGCGAGCAGCATTAACATCATAGCCAATGCACTAATTTGTCCCACTTCAATCCCCACATTAAAGGAGATAATATTCATGAGTAATTGATCTTGATTCAGGGGAAGTTGTTGTAGCCTTGTAGAGAGACCAAGACCATGAATTAAACCCATACCCGTGATCATTAAAATCATATTAGGTGGATTAATATTAAGATATTTTTTAAAGCCATCTAGATTAACAAAAGCGATATAACAAACGCTTAAAGCAATGACTGCATCAATTAAGTAATAATTGATTTGAATTGCATTAAATGTTGCCCAGATTAATGTAACACTGTGTCCCAATGTAAATGCAGTTACATATTTAACAATTTCTTTGAACTTAGTCAGGAAAAAAACGATGCCAAATACAAATGCTAAGTGGTCGTAACCAGATAACATATGAGTTGCACCAATCCAAATGTAGCGTAGATTTCCGCCTTCAGTGATGGCGTGTTTTTCAGCTTCAGACATACCATGTCCAAAAGCTTGATTTGCTAGTAATGCCACTAAAATAGCGAGCAGCCATCGTGACTGTATTCTTACAGTTGTCATATATACCTCGTAATTGTATTTACTTAAGACGACAAACATCGTCCGAAATGGATTTAATTATTTTTTAATTTGTAAAAGTTTACGAGAATGCAGGTGGTGCGCGAGGCTTGACCGTTGTAAAATTAAGGTGGGTAAATTTAGCACTATCGATGTCTGGAAAATCGATATTAGCGGACAGAAAGATTGATGACTGTGGGAAAGTTGATGTAGCAAATATAGTGGGTGATTTTTCCAGTTTCGCTATTTTTTGCGCACTGAATTCATAATCGAGTTCAACAATTGTGATATCACTCGATTGATGAGAGATTTCGTGAGTATCGACATAAGTATCTATTGAATTGTGTGCGTGAACTTCACTTTTGTGTTGGTGATGATTACCATCATGATTATGATGCTCGGCTAAATGGATGTGCGTCGTCGTCCACTGCGATGTTAAGATTGCAGTGATGAGCGCGAAGAGCAATATATAATTTAGTCGAAATTGTGTCATATGTGATTAATTTTTTGAGTATGATGAAAGTATAGCAAACTAAGTTGTTATCAACTAGTTTAAACTATACTACCTCTTTTTCGGATGTTTCAGCGAAAACTTAAGCAAAATCACAAGTTAAGGATAATATAGTGGCGTATTATATTAAATTATTGCTGAATTAACATGCAATTTCTTTCTGTTAACTAAGCGAAAAATGGAAAGGTAATTGTGTTTATAAGCGTTTAAAATATTTTTGTCCAGAATATTTCTTTCTATTCATATCTGTAGATACTTGCCTGATCCAAACTTCGCTGACATGATCGGGGAATTTTTGTTGCAAAAATTGATAGACTTCTGGGTCCTTTTCACCATCGTCCCCTACGAGTAAAAACTTCACTTGGGGAAATAGTTTAAATATCTCTTCAATTTTAGTTGTTTTATAGGCGAATTGATCAAGCAAAGGATCAGCATTATCACCATTCAATTTTTTAGTGACGATTATACTGTTTGGGAAATGATGTAAGTTTAGGAATTTTCGAATATCTTGCTGAATTTGTCGCGGAGAGCCCGTAATAAATATTAGTGGCGCTAGTTCTGCTTGAGTATTTTGTTGCAAATGTTTTTGATAAAAATTAGCTACCCCTTCCACAACGTCTCTCTGAGTATAGTTTTTCGTAAATGTATTGGTGAGTAATTTTATTTTGTTAGTCACATTGGAAATAATCACCGTATCATCAAAATCGGATATTATTCCTACTGATATGGTATTTGGTACAACCAATAATTGGCACTCTGTTTGTAATTTATTTTTCTTAAGATTTAGTTTAATTGCTTGATAGCCTGGTTTCAAAGGTTGTTGAAAGTTTAGGTTAAAACGAAAATAACCTTCTTCATCAGTTTGTGTTTTAAATATTCCATCCGAGATACGTACATAAACAGGTTCATCTTCCTCTTCATCATTAAAGAAGCGCTTTAAATTGTACCAGGTATTTTTAATTGTTCCATCATTTGCAGATACATCCCTAGCTTCAGAGCGCTTTTCAATAACCCGCCCTTCTATCATTATTTGATTTGAATTACCGAAACAAAGATGAGTATTGAGTTGATATTCATCTGCAAGTAAGTTCTGACTTAGGCTGTATAAAAGGCAAAAACTAATAAAAATTTGTAAGCCTTTTTGTTCATTGAATTCCATAAATTTTATTATAACAAATCAACATTGCTATTATTTATGCCTCCATTTCCCAATAGTATGGACCATAATTAATAAATATTTCCTGTCCAGGGCGAATTATCTTTGTCGCTTCAATGCGTGCTTTCTTCCATCGCGTTGAGCAAACCATGCGTGCATTTGGATAGTCATGGTGATTGATATATCGCGTATGATTGGCTAATGGTCCTTCTCCGACAATATTACAATCCTTACATACCCAGAGTACATATTGAGAGTTAACATAAGGGGCACGATTTACTTGATTATCGGAGAGAACAATACCTGTATACTCTCCGATGGTTTCACCTAAACCAACAATAACACGCGAAAAAAGTCCTTGCCCCGCTCCTTCAATAGAAGATGTTCGTACCTCAAAATGTTCAGTTTTCCTAAATGATGTTGCTGCTTTACGAGATAATTGTTTCATTTTATTTCTTTTTCAAGCGTCATATTGACAACATATCTAATATCTTAAACCATGTAAATAATATGTTAATGATTTTAAGTTAGTTTTAAATTGTTATCACATTATGCTCTATCTAATGATCCTATAAATACCTTTAATTACCTTTTCTTTATTTGACTAAAAAAGTTGGACTCTCTAAAGAATACATAATATAGTGAAATTTAGGGAGGGATTCTCAAAGACCTGTCTTTAGAAACCCAAAAAATCTTGGTAACAGGTAGAAAATCAATAATATGTTGCATACTAATCACACTAATAAATAGGTATTAATATTTACGAAAATTTATATTAAAAATATCTGGATAACCTCCGATAATATCGATTCACCTAAATTTTCAATTTGCTGATTGATATACGTATCTATATCTTTGGAATAGTGTCACACCTGTTGTTTTTGCCGGGAATAATATCATAAACAACATATGAGGCAACGTCGTGGATAACAATAGTAAAACCGGTCGTTCATTATTAATTTCATTTTTAAGTATTTCTGGATTTTTATTTAGTATTTTTAACATCGTATATGCAGCACCTAAACCAGGTGCTTCAATTTCTTTAAATAATCAATCACATTATGTTTATTCAGCAAATCAGGCGGCACATAATGTTTCTGCATTTAGAATTAACCCCGTTAATGGCAATTTAACTGAACTTAAAGGCTCGCCTTATAAAACAGGTGAATACCCAGTGTCCATTGTAACATCGCCAAACAATAGATATGTTTATGTGGCAAATCAAGGATCAGATACCGTCTCCGTTTTTCATATTAACCCAGTCAATGGTGTTCTCAAGGAAATTAAGGATTCTCCTTTTCCCGCTGGTAAGTATCCAGATGCAATTACGGTTAGCCCAAATGGGAAGTTTGCCTATGTAACAAACGAAAATGCAAATTTAATTATTGCTTTTACTATCGATCAAGAAACCGGTGGTCTAAATAAAATGGAAAAAACAGTTACAACCGGCGAACACCCTATTTCTATTAATATTTCACCCAATGGTAAATTTGCTTATGTGTCCAATTTTTATGGTCATAGCCTGAGTGTTTATACAATAGACCCAAAAACGGGCATCTTTGAATCATCGGCGCTCGATGCAAAAACCGATGAACGCCCTATTTATGTAACCATCACTGCTGATAATCGCTTTGCTTATAGTAGTAATTATGGGTCAACGACCGTTTCAGCATTTAGTATAAACCAAACAACAGGTGCGCTAACGGAAGTTAAAGGATCGCCATTTATGGCAGGAGCACAGCCATATTCAGTCACTACAGATAAAGCGTCTAAATATTTATACGCAGCAAATTGGGGAAGTCATGATTTATCTGTTTTCGAAATAAATGCTCAAAATGGTGAATTAAAAGAAATTAAGGACTCTCCTTATAATACGGGATGGTTTCCCTATGCAGTAGTGAGAGATAATGATAGACCCTACGTATATGTGGCAAATAATGGTGAAGGAACAATCTCAGCGTATCATGTTGATGACAAATCTGGTGCACTCGAAAGTATAAAAGGCTCGCCCTATCAAACAGAGCTTGGTCCATATTCCATGATAATCAGTGGATACGCCATGGTCGAATAAGAGAATCTCTAAAATAGAATGACAGAGTCTGCCATTTCAGGGTTTATTGTATGTAGAATTTCTGTATGGAATTCTGATATGGCAGGATCTAGCTTGGATAAACTAAGATTGGCCTTTTCAAGGTCTTTATCTATGCCGGCTTGTTCTAATGCTTTTGCTTGTTTTGAAACCTCAGTTGCACCAATTAAAGCCGCAAGGCCTTTTAAAGCATGAGATTTTTCATGAACAGTTGACATGTTTCCTTCTATTAATGCAGTACCTATATCGTTATAATACATTTTGAATTTTTCAGACATACTATAAGCAAATTTTTCAAATTCATCACCTAAGGTTTGTCTAATTGCATCAAGTTGTTTCAGGTCCAAAGTTTGCAATTTATTTTCTGTTGTTGTTTCTATCGTTTCTTGTTGTGCTTCTATTTTATCTTTTGCTATCCAGGTTTTAATAATAGTAACAATTTCAACTTCGGTATATGGTTTTGATAAGAATCCATCCATTCCTGCATCAAAGCATTCCTGCTTATCACGTTCACCTGCATTTGCTGTTAAAGCAATAATAGGTATATCTGATTTATCATTAATCGCTTTTATTTGTTGAGTTGCTTCAAATCCATCCATTACTGGCATACGACAATCCATAAAAACTAGATCATAATCATTTTGCTTAACTTTATTCAGAGCTTCAAGGCCATTATTCGCAAAATCTGCAACGATACCTAGTTGAGATAACATTGAATTTAAAATAAATTGATTAACTTCAAGATCATCTGCAATTAACGCTTTACCTGTAAAGTGGAAATGCTGACCTTCTTGCTCAATGTTACTGATCTTGTTCGAAATATAATGGGCCTCTACTTGATTTTCTGTTTTGCTTGATGATGAGGTGATTGCCTTTAATAAAATTGACGGTGAAAGTGGCTTTGTCAAATAAGCGTTGATTCCTGATTCAAATAGCGTATGTTTGTTTTCTTTGTTATTCATTGATGTTAATAAAATAATCGGCACATCTAAATAACGCTTATCTTTTTTGATTAAACTCGCCAATTTTAATCCGTCAAGACCTATAAGGTTTTTATCAATAACAATATAATCAAATTTATTGTCGTTGTTCGTTAATAAAGCAAGCACATCTTCAGAATCACTAATACTAATTACTTTTACTTTTTCCTCTTCTAATACTTTCTTCATGATATTGAGGTTAACAAGATCGTTATCCACAAGTAAACACTCCGTATTTTCTATTAATGAAGAAGTGTGATTTTCATCAATCGAATTTAACGGCAATGAAAACCAGAATGTAGATCCTTGCTCCACTTGAGATTCTAGACCTATGTTCCCTTTCATAAGAGATACAAGTTTTTGGCAAATTTGGAGTCCTAATCCCGTCCCTCCAAATTGTTTTGAAATTGTGGCATCAGCTTGGGAGAATGCTTCAAAAACACTTTTTTGTGCTTTTTTAGGAATTCCAATTCCAGTGTCAGTGACAGAAAATTTATAAAAACTGTCAGTTGAATTATAGTCAACTGCTAGTGTTACATGACCTTTTTCAGTGAATTTGATAGCGTTACCGATTAAATTAATAAGAATTTGTCTTATACGTCCACTATCGGTTATGGTCATTTTTTGATTTGTTGGATTAAAGTCTAAATAGAGCTTAATTTGTTTTTCTTCAGCTCGCATTGATAGCAAGTGACATACATCAAGACATAGTCTTTCCAAATCGACTTCTTCTTCGAGTATGTCAATTTTTCCAGCCTCTAACTTGGACACATCTAAAATATCATTAATAATTTGTACCAAAGAGTGACTTGCATTCACAATGGTATCTAAATATTGTTCTTGTTCAAAATCCATTTGAGTTTTAGCTAAAATTTGAGCCATTCCCATAACAGCATTCATAGGGGTACGAATTTCGTGGCTCATGCTAGCAAAGAATTCGTTTTTTAAATTTGCAGTCTTAGTTACAGTAATAAGTTCTTTTTTAAGCTTTTTGTGTTGATTTTTAAATTCAGTTACATCTGAAATATACAGATCAATTATCGGTGTTTTTTGCTCCAAATCAAACTGAGCTTGTTCTCTTAGCCATATTGTTTTGTTGTTATATTTGACCCGATATTCAATATTCCAGTTATCCTGATTTTTAATATGCTCCTCAGTGCACTTTATAATATTATTTTTATCGAGTTTTATGATCGAGGATCGAATATCATTAATAGACAAGTCAGTATTAGATTTATGATTACTCAGAAAAACATCTTTAACTAATCCGTCAAGCAGTAAAATTTTTCCAGTTTTAGCGTTGTAACGTATTGCTATGCCGGGGTAATTTTCCACCATTTTTTTACAAAGACTTGCCATAGACAAATTAGCTCTTGCGAATATTTTTTAGACGTAGTGTTATATAGCGGTACAAATCCACTTATAATTTAACGTAAATCTCTAAAAAGACAGCTAATTTGATGGAATATAGTACGTTTAGTGATATTTTGATTTTATTTGCGGGTGCAGTCAGCGTTGTTGTTGTGTTTCTCCGCTTAAATTTCCCACCAATACTTGGTTATTTATTGGCCGGCGTCATTATGGGGCCTTATGGACTCGCTTGGGTCGATGACACTGAACTGATCAGCGCATTTGCAGAATTTGGCGTTGTCTTTTTATTGTTCACAATTGGATTAGAGTTTTCATTACCCCAACTTATTCGAATGAGAGGCGCTGTACTGGGTTTAGGTGGCTCCCAGGTGATTCTCACCACAGTAATAACAGCCATTGTTGCCTATCAATTTGGCTTTTCATTTGAAGCGGCAGTGGTACTGGGGGGCGTTATCGCCATGTCATCCACAGCACTTGTTGTAAGGCAACTTTCTCAGCAAGTGGAAATACATTCACGCCATGGTAAAAATGCAGTAGGCATTTTATTATTTCAAGACCTGGCTGTTATCCCTTTTCTTATCCTCGTTGCTTCACCCATTTCAAATGGTGGGTCAATGCCTGTTTCTACGGTTTTAATGGCCTTAGGGGAAGGTATACTGGCCATGTTAATCATTTTAGTGATTGGCCGTTGGATTCTGCGGCCAATGTTTCGCAGCATAGCACGATTCAAATCAACTGAATTATTCACGCTAACGGTTTTACTCGTTACGATTTCCGCAGCGGGTTTAACGCATAATTTAGGAATGTCATTAGCACTAGGTGGTTTTCTCGCTGGAATGATGCTGGGCGAAACAGAATTCCGGCATCAAATAGAAGCCGAGATTCGTCCATTTCGAGATGTTTTACTGGGCTTATTTTTTATCACAATAGGCATGCAACTCAATATTGGGATATTACTCTCATTTTGGCCGACAGTATTGCTATTTCTAACAATTTTAATTTTCTTTAAATTTGTGTTAGTTGCGACTATCGTTCGATTTTCTGGTTACGAGAGTGCGGTTGCTTTAAGAACAGGTTTAGTACTATCTCATGGGGGTGAATTTGGTTTTGCAGTATTAACACTTGCATTAGCCAATAGTGTCTTTCCTGTGGAATTTGGGCAAATATTATTAGCTGCACTACTCATTAGTATGGGAATTTCACCGATATTAATTCGGTTCAATCAGCAAATTTCAAACTACGTATTTCCGAGCACATTAGCTAAAACAAAACACAAAATTGTCGATAAAATCAGTCAAACAGCACAAGGTCTGAATAGGCATGTGATAATATGTGGATATGGACGTGTTGGACAAAACGTTGCTCATTTCATCGAAGGTGAAGGGATTAAATACCTTGCGGTAGATTTAGATCAAGTGTTAATACGTAATGCGATTAATGCCAAGGAACCTGTTAGTTATGGTGATGCAGCAAGTTTGGATATCTTAAAGTCGGCAGGATTATCCCAAGCATCCGCTGTAGTCATTACAATTAATGAAATTAGTGCTACATTTAAAATCTTACATAATATTCGACTGGAGAATAAGGAAATCCCTATCATCGTGCGTGCCGCTGACGATAGTTATTTAGCTGATTTACAAAGTGCTGGTGCTACCGAAGTAATTCCAGAAACATTAGAAGCCAGTTTAATGCTTTCATCCAGCCTACTGCTGAAATTAAAAGTACCTATGCCCATGGTTTATTCCATGGTTCATCAAATTAGACGTGATCGATATTCTTCCTTGCATCATGTATTTCCTGGTGAAGGTGCAGCAGCACCGATTATTAGTGACAAAAATAAACAATTAACCTCCATTGCTTTACCAGAAGGTTTAGAAAATATTGCGTTAAAAGATACTGGGCTTGATACACTGGCAGTAACGGTAACTGCCATACAGCGTGATAAACAGCGTATCAATTTGCCATCCCCTGAAACTATTTTATTACCGGGTGATTTACTACTTTTATTTGCAACACCAATAAATTTAGATCGTGCGGAAACACTATTAATGAAAAAGGGGGATAAATAATTTAAAAGTAGTTGGCAATTTGGAAATAAACACTTTGACCTTGTGAAAGATATCTCCCACCTGGAATTTGAAAACCACCAAATTCTGTATCACGTTTACCAATAACAAAATTTCCCCCTAAAGTGACTGTCGTATTTTGCTTCCAGCTGTAAGTGAAGTTTACTGGTATTAACATGCTGTTATCATTCAAATTGAGAATGAGTGAAGGAGATAAACTGGTTAATGGGCTAGTTTCAATGCTCAATCCAGTAGCTACATATTGACTACCAACGGTAAATATCTCCGAACGTTGAACTCGATCCAATACGGTTGAATCAAGCAGTTCTTGGTAGCTGTTTTTACCCATGCTGTTATAGAAATATTCAACATAACTATACATATTATGATCGAGCCATATCCAGGAATAATCTACATTGGTCACCAGCATTAATGCCAGTGATTCATCTTGTAAGCGGGTGATTGTTGCATCCAGTCGCCACATGGATTCTTTAATACTTTTTATAATACCGATCCCCAAGATATTTTCATCGTAATGTCGTGCGGCAAGGAAGTCCATTTCTGCAAAGTCCATAAAATATTTATATTTAAACGCTGCCGAGCTAACATCGAAATCGATATCATTATTTTCTGAAGATTTACGAGGAATAAACACCCATTGCCAGTCATTACCGCTATCGAATAACCATTGAAGATAAATCATATCTTCACCAGATTTGTAATCTTTATCGATTGTGGTTTGCGAAAATGGATTAAATAAATCCATGGGATTAAATAAAAAACCGTTACCCCAACTGATTGCTTGTCTTCCGACTCGAAATACCCATTGGTCCTGGGTATAACCGACCATTAATCGATCAATTCGATGCGATATTAAATAATCATCTTTTTCCAGTAAACTAGAATTCAAATCAATTATTTGCTTTGATTTAGCCGCGCCACTTTCAATTTTACTCATTGTTGAATATTGAAATTTTAAATCGTAATGGATATCAAATGTGAAACCTTGGTTTTGATAATTACTCATTAAACGGCTTGATCCAATGTGATTGTGTTGTAAACGACGTTTATTGAGAGTAGCTACATCATTTTCTGAAAGCAATGTCTCGCTTGATTGGAGCTTCATATTCCCAGCAAATTGCCAGTTTTCAAAAGAACCCCAATTAGCAGCATAATTTAATTTGGGGAATGTTATAAGTAAAATAAATCCGTATAAAAGAATTCCCCGCACTAACTATTACTCACTTGATTACTTACTATTTTTCCATCATGTAATTTTATTAAACGTTTCGACATTTTCATAACCATTGGATCATGAGTAGATATAATAAATGTAATATTGTGTTCTTCATTCATCTGTAACATCAAATCAAGTAACTTACTTGCGGTATTTGAATCAAGGTTGGCCGTAGGTTCATCTGCTAATACAAGACTGGGTTTTGAGACAATCGCTCGGGCAACAGCAACTCGTTGTTGTTGACCACCAGATAAAGCAGCGGGCCTGCGTGATTCAAGCCCCCGAAGGCCCACTTCATTTAAAATATGTAAGGCATTTACCCCTCGTTCAGCTGCAGTTATACCTTGCATTTGCATAACCATTTCAACATTTTCCTGAGCCGATAATACGGGAATTAAGTTATACGCTTGAAATACGAAACCAATTTTGTGTAAACGCATATCAGCCAATTGACCTTTTTTCATGTTTTCGAAATGTTCACCATCAACAATGATTTCGCCAGAAGAAGGCGAATCAAGACCACCAATAACGTTCAATAAGGTAGACTTACCAGAACCTGATGGACCGGATAAACAAACAAAATCACCCTGCTCCACGTCAAGACAGACATCTGATAAAGCATGTACCTCGATTTCGCCTTGAAGGTATGTTTTTATAATATTTTTACAACTAACGACTATTGTCATTGAATATCCTGTAATTTTTTATACGCGAGTTATGGCATCCGCTGGTACTAAACGCGAAGCTCGCCATGCGGGATATAATCCTGTTAGTAAGCCAAGCACTATCACAACAAGATTCGCCGTAATCAAATCTTCTGAAACGATTAGAAACGGGATAACATTTCCCATACCCGCCATTTGCATCCCTTCTGCAAAATTCGCCATGTCTATACCGTCACCTGTCGCCAATACAGTAAGCCAAGATGCCAAGTTGCCAATGACTAACCCACAAATAAGTAATATTATGGCCTCTAACCAAACTTGTATTAAAATAAACGCGGGTTTTAAGCCTAAAGCTTGAAATAAACCAAATTCATAAGTGCGCTCAAAAACCGCCATTAGTAAGGTATTTACTATGCCAAAGCCCATGGCGAGAAAAACAATTAAATGCCAAATAATACCTACACTATTATATAAGTCGGTTATCATTTTTAATAAGGGTTGGATTTCGTGCCAGGGTTTTATGTCGTAGTTGGGTAAGCTTTGTTTCAATTGCTCTACTACGAGATCCGCATTGTTAATGTCTCTAACTTCAATAACAATTTCTGAAATATCTTCTTCTACTTTGAGTAGTGATTTAGCAGTGTTAATGGCAACAAAAACGGCACTTTTTTCGGTGGCATCGGTTTCCGCATCAAAGAGTCCAACAATTCGAAATCCTCGATCAGCCACTTGATTTTCTTTATCCTGAGACATGAGCACAATTCGCTTGCCTACACGTGTCTCTAGTTTTTCAGCGAGTTTTTTGCCAATAATGACACCCTTGTCATCAACCCCAGTCAAATACCGCCCTTCAATAATGGCAGATTTAAGGAATGACATTTCTGCTTCCAGATTAGGATTAATACCGACCAAAGTTAAACCTGCAGTATCCTGTTCGCTGGCAACAACCGCAGGTACTCGAATTCGTGTTGTCCATTTAAGAATATCAGGATTCGAATTCAAAGTTTTTTCAATCGTTGAATCCACAAGCATTGAATTATTTATGACAGGATCATCAAGATAATACTTTTCATGTATTTGAATATGACTGGTTAAGTTTTGAATGCCATCGTAAAACATTTTATCGCTAATGCCACGCATGAAAGCCGCCATGACAATCATTGCCCAAACACCTAAAATAATGGCAAACAAAATAACCAATGTTCGACGATGATTACGCCAAAGATTACGCGTGGCTAAGGAAAATAGTAAAGTTAAACCGTTCATATTTTCCTCATGGCTTCAACAGGTTCCAATAAGCGAATACGCATGGCAGGATAAAGTGCTGAAATAATCGTGGATATAAATATGATGGCAGGCCCAATAAAAACACTATTAAATGAGATCTGTGGTGTTATGGTAGAAGGCATATTGTACATACTGGCAATTTCTTCCATGCCAGTGAGTGTCAAGCCGTAAACGTAAAAATAATAATTGACACCTACACCAATAGCAGTACCGGCCATAACAGCAACAATAGTCAGCAGGGTGGCTTCCAGCATAACTAGCTTGCCGATATTAAATGCTTTATAACCTAGAGCTAATAAGATGCCAAACTCTCGAGTTCTTTCCATTACTGACATTAGAAACGTATTCATGATACTGAAGACTATAATGGCAACTAGGACAATATACATAAACCAACCCGAGGAATAGTCAAGCTCAATGGCTTCTTTTAAACCGGGCTGCAATTGATCCCATCGCAAAGCTACTAAGTTTTCTTCGCTGTTAATAATTGCTTGAGATTGTTGTTGAATGGCATTTACCCTATTGGCATCACGATGATAAAGAACAATGGAATGACCGTGATTGCCCATTGAAAAGACGTCTTGAAACGTGCCAAGGGGAATTTCAATAATGCTTCTATCCAACTCTTTCGTTCCTGATTCAAATATTCCAACGACAGGTAATATTGTCGCGGCAATGGAGCCGTCTCTTCCATTACCCATAATGGTGACTTCATCTCCTAAAGAGATTTTCATGTTTTTAGCAAGACTTTTACCTAAAACAAGTTCTTGCGCATTTATAGAGCTTAAAAAACGCCCTTCTTTCACCAGGCCAGGAATAATGGACACTTTATCCTCGTATTTTGGGTCCACTCCGATAATCATTGTGCCGTAGGTTCTTGTCTCAGACGAGACAAGCGCAAAACCATTTGCTCTGGGTGAAACATCAGTTAATCCTGTTTCAGACCGAATCTTTTGTGAAAGCTTTTGAACGTTTGGAATGCTTGTTCGAATTCTAGAGTCTTCTAGATAGCCATCTTTTTGAACTTGTACTAATCCTTCAAATATTTTCACGGAATTTGCAATCATTAAGTCGTATTGCCCTAATTGCAGGCCAATACTAAATACCAGTAAGGCACACCCAAAACCAATGGCTATCATTGTTAAGATTGTCCGACGTGGATGGCGCCAAATATTACGCCAGGCTAAACGAAATGTTGTGCCCATAACTCACCTAATGCCTTGGGTTTCGTAGATTGGATAAAGTGAACATGTTCTTAGGAATTTGTATGGCATATTCTGCTTCAATAAGTTTGAATTCTGTCCATTCCTTCGGTTTGTCAATTTTTTGCATCCGTTGCGTGCTTACAGTTAATTTTCCAGACATTATTTTTATGTCACTCGATGTCAATTTTTTAACAAGTTGATTATCTTGATCGTAAAATTCTTGTTCAATCATGAGAAAATCTTCTCTTACTTTTATAATTTCCTTGCCCCAAACCACAGGGGCATCTTCATGTGGTATAGATTCAATAATATAGAGTTTCAATCCTTCATGTTCTAAGGTATCAATAAGTGTGTGGGTAAATTTGTCGACTAAATCATCGGCCTTTGCGACATCATTATTCGAAAAATCTGAGCCCATCCAACCTTGATGTGCCATACTAGAAGGAAGTTTTATTACTCGATTTATTTTAGGGGTATAACTCCACATATCATCCCCTTTTACAAGTGTACCGTTACCCAGGTCTTTCTTTGGTGCAATAATGCGTACAAGGGATTTATCTACCCCTTCTGTCCACACCTTCATTTTCATGGTGCGTTCCCAATCTGGTCGATGGATCGTCATTTCTGCAATCGAATAGGAAGATTTGTCGCGGTAATAATCGATAGACGATTTAATAATTGCTCTTGCATCAGATTGGGCTAGGGTAGTTTGGCTAGTCGTAAGCATCATCAACAACAAGAGACTGCTTAAAAATCGGTTATAACCTTCCATTTAGGTAAGCCTTTCTTTTTTTCTCTGGAAACTTCTCGATTGCATAGCGTAACATGGTTCGAGGCATATCCTGATAATGCTTTTTTAGAAATCGTTCTTCCACCTGAATATCACGATTACCTATTTCTCTTAACATCCATCCCGTAGCTTTGTGAATTAAATCGTCTTTATCCCTTAGTAATAGTTTACTGATTTTTAGGCTATCTTCAAATTGATAATGTTTGATAAATTGAAAAGTCGCCATAATAGCAATTCTTCGTTGCCAGATATTTTTCGATTTTGCCAATTTATACAATCGAGATCTGTCTTTATCCAGCAAATAGTCTCCTACAATATAACTTGCCGACGAATCAACGATATCCCAGTTATTGATATATTTTAAGTTGTTTAAATACAACCGACAAACGATACCTTTTTCTTTATCTGGCGCCTTGCTATATCTATCCACTAACATTAAAACAGAAAATAGTCGAATTTCATGATAAGGAGATTGAAGTAATACCGTTATTTCTTTTAATGTTAGATGTGAAAAATGATTAATTTGTTTTCGGATTACCGGGACTCGAATACCAAGGAACAAATCTCCCTCCCCGTACTCTCCTATTCCGGTTTTAAAAAACCGTGAAGAATGTTTTGCAACGGCTTCATCACCGAGATTTTTAAATGTATTAATTATTTCCTGGCATTGTTTAGGCATTATTCATTGATGAGTGATTGTTATTTTCATAGTGTACATTGGAAATTAGAATTTATTAAATCCGTTTGATGTCTTTATTGAGTATGCATATGTTATCTGTTTTTTTTGTCAGTCAGAATTCATTTATAACATGCATACTGAAGACATCTAAGTTATAATTACCTAATAAACTAATTCAATATCAGTGGGAGTGGTTATGAAAGATAAAATGCTCGTTGCATTGTCACTGTTTTTATCCTTTTTATTTGTCTTAAACATCGCTAGTGCTTTGGACAATAAAATCGATCCTCAAGAAGTGGCTTCAATTCAAAGCGTCATTACATTGTAATTACTATAAAGCACGCCCGATTAGTATAAAATACAACCCAATCAGGCTTCGGATTGGCAATCCTTATTTAATGTTTTATTTTTTCAAATAATTTCATTAATTTTTTTATTGTTTGTTAGTAAAAATTTTAATATGCATTTATATTGCATGTTATAAAATTGCGGGCTAGACTTATAAGTGAAGATTTAATTGGCAAGGTGGAGGTGTGTCATGAAAATCAAAATATGCACAGAATGCGGTTATGTTGGAAGACCTATCCCTCAAGCGAAATCCAGCTTTGCAGTTGATGCGGTTATCTGGTTATATTTTAGTTTTCTGGCAGGAATGTCGCAAATTTTACCTTTGTTGTTAATTCCAGCTATCTGGAGTGTATATCACATTGTTCGTTTTAATAGTGTGAAATGCCCTGAATGTCAAAGTTTAGAGATGGTTAGCTTGCACAGCCATGCAGGTAAAAAAGCGCTTGAAGATCCTTATCCAGTACATATTATTTATAAAGCGCATTAATTAAAATAAAAAGGCTTGAATAATATTCACACCTTTTTGTTTACTAAAAAATAAAATTCAGTCATCGTCACCATCATCCCAGGTTGTTGTTGAATGACAATTTTGACAATTGTTTACCCAGCCTTCTCTAATATGATCGCTTGGAGGATTGTGGCAAGTTTCACAAGTGCCTAACACTTCATTGTGATCAACGGTAAAAGCTACCCAAGAGTTTGTGCGATGACAAGCATCGCAAATATTGGTAGTTTGCACATGAGATGAGCCTTTGCCTCTTGCAATATCACCATTGTGACAAGCAGCGCAACTACCTAATACTTCGGTGTGATCGACGCGCCCTATTTGGCTCCAAGCATTCGTATTATGACAAGCATCGCAAACATTAGTTGAACTAACATGACCAGCAGTCTTAGTATGGCAGCTAGAACAAGCACCAATCACTTCGGCATGGTCAACCGTAATGGCGGGAGTCCAAACTTGTGTTGAATGGCAAGCATTACAAACATCGCTTGTTATCACATGCGCAGGACTTTTTCCGGTAGCAACAACATTATTGTGACACTCAATGCATGTGCCGAAGAGTTCAGTATGGTCTACTCGAATGGTTACCCATGAAATTGAGGAGTGGCAGGTAATACAGTTGTCACTCGAATTAATATGCGTTAAACCCTTGCCTCGCGCGATGCTACCATTGTGGCAGCTGATGCAGTCTGATGACGTTAATTCTGTATGATCGACGGTAACAGTCGGCGTCCAGCTCGTCGTGAAATGGCACGCGTCACAAAGGTTACTACTTCCAATATGCGTTAAATCCTTTCCTGCCGCTGTGGTACCGTTGTGGCAATCAAAGCATGGCCCAGCAAGATTACTATGGTCTACTGCGATAACTTGATTCCAAGCAGTCGTACTATGGCAATTTTCACATGTGTCGCTGGATGCTATGTGAGTTGTCCCCTTGCCCTGGGCAACCTGACCATTATGGCAACTGGAACACACACCCAATACTTCATTATGATCAACACTTAATAATGGAATCCATTGTGTGTTTAAATGACAAGCATCACAAATAGTTGTTGAGTTAACGTGTGTTGACGCCTTGCCTCTAGCATTGTTTCCATTATGACAACCAAAACAACTTCCTAAAACTTGGGTATGATCTACTTGTACACTCGGAACCCAAGCAGCTGTGGAATGACAAGCGTCGCAAACCGTGGTGCTACTAACATGACCTTGCGGCATATTGTGGCAACTTGCGCAGCTGCCGATGACTTCAGTGTGGTCGACAGCCAATGCAGGTATCCAGCTAACTGTTGTATGACATACTGCACAATTATTCGTTGTAGTAATATGAGTTAATCCTTTACCGGTTGCTACAGTATTATTGTGGCAGCTATTACAGGTTCCGATAACATCGGTATGCTCTACCACATTACTTAACCAGGTTGCCGTGGTATGACAAGCTTCGCAATTATCTGTTGAATTTATATGAACTAAAGTTTTACCTGTAGCTATAGTTCCATTATGGCAAGAAATACAAGACGAATTGGATAGCTGTGTATGGTCTACCGTATTTGCGGGTTGCCACGCCGTTGTTGTATGACAGGCATCACATGTTTCACTGGATGCAATATGAGTGAGTGATTTACCTAAGGCAACTGTGCCGTTGTGGCAGCTACTGCAAATACCTAAAACATCGTTATGATTTACGGCGCCACTAAGCACCCATGATCGTGTGTTATGGCAAGCATTACATACCGCAGAGCTACTAATATGTGTAGCGCCCTTGCCTACTGCCGTAGTATTATTGTGGCAGTCACTACATAACCCATTCACTTGTCCGTGATCCACTGTAACTGCAGGAACCCAAGCACCAGGTTGGTGGCAAGCTTCACAAGAATCTGAGGTTTTTATGTGAGTAAGCCCTTTTCCTGTCGCATCAACGCCATTATGACAACCAGATCCATTGCAGGTATCTCCGATGACAGCAAAATGGCTTAAAGTCGATAAAGTGCCCCAAGTATCTTTTCTGTGGCATAAATCGCATTCGGATGCAGTCTCTGGGTGATCGGGTGTTTTCCCTGTCGCGATTATATTGTTATGACAAAGTGAGCAACTACCAAGCACTTCATTATGATCTGTCGTGGTTGCCGGAATCCAGCGAACTGTGGAATGACATGCCACACAATTATCAGAACTCTCAATATGCCGTGTAGATTTTGCTCTGGCTAAAACACCATCATGGCAATTGATGCAGGTTCCTGTTACTTCATCATGATTGACATCAATAATAGGCAACCAAGCGACGTAGGTATGACAAGCCTCACAAACTTCAGTTGAAGAAATATGATCAGGTGTTTTTCCGGTGGCAGTAACGCCATCATGGCAACTATCACATTGGCCTGAAACATTTATGTGGTTGACGGTAATCGTCGGTGTCCACGCTGAAGTGCTATGACAAGCATCACACACATTCGTGGTGGATATATGATCTGGTGGTAAATCACTAGTATGACAATCACTACACTGACCAATGACATCTTTATGATCGACTCGTATGACAGGACTCCAATTTATCGAGCTGTGACAAGAGCTGCAATTATCAAGTGTTTTAATATGCGAAGGTTCTTTTGCATGGCAACTTTCACAGCCACTAAAAACACCTTCATGGCTAAAATTGGTTATCCGATTCCAACCTGCTACCACAGAATGACAGGAATCACATTCGCCTGTGGTTTGAATATGGGCAGATGATTTTCCTCTGGCCAATGTCCCGTTATGGCAGGAGCTACATTCTCCTAAAACTTGTGAATGATTAACTGCACTTGCTGCAACCACCCAATTACTGCCTGGACTGTGGCAGGTTTCACAAAGATCCTCGGTTTGAATATGGTTGGCTGATTTGCCGCGTGCACCAGACCCGTTATGACAAAGCACGCAAACACTAGTATCAATAGATGAATGGTCAAATGATATATCAGCCCAATTTTGTGTTGAATTATGACAGACATTACATTCGTCATTTGTTTGTATATGATTTATCGTTTTATCTTGCAAATGACAGCTCGAGCAAGCGCCAATCACTTCGTTGTGATCGACTTTATTTGCAGGCTGCCAAGTGATTCCCTTGCTTTCAAAATGACAAGCCTCACATAAATCCGTGGTGTTTATATGCGAGCTTCGTTTGCTCGTAATCGTATCCACGCCGTTATGACAGCTTATGCAAGAACCAGCAATTAAATTATGGTCCGGCAGTGTGCCTTTACCACGGCGAAAAGAAAAATCTGTTGGAGTATGGCAAGACGAGCCTGCGCAGCTATTATCCGTGGTCGGAATGTGATCAACAGGTTTACCAATAGCATGAATACCATTGTGACAAGATGTGCAATTATCCGCATCGGTATAATTATTGTGAATCGAAACAAATCCCAGCGCTGGGTGCCAGCTAGCGCCTACTTGAATATGACATGAATCACAGGTTAAATTTGTAGGTATATGGCTTAAACCCGGTGTATGACAGCTAACACATTCACCTATGGTGGCATTGTGATCCACCTGATCTACAGGCTTCCAAGCAATAAAGTTAGTATGGCATGACTCGCAAGTGTCCCGACTTAAAATATGATTTGCGGGTTTGCGACTAGCATTGAATTCTGAGCTATGACATTGAATACAATTGTCAGCAATTCCATCATGACCAAATTTCGTGGGTAACCATCCAATATTCGTATAATGACAATCATCACACTGTTCGGAGCTGGGAATATGGCCAATGTAGCGACCTTGACTATATTCATTATTATGGCAAGTGTTACAAGATTCCGTTATCTGCGAATGATCAACCTTTGCCGTGATGTGAAATCCAACAGCTGTATGACAAACATCGCAACTTAACGTGGTGACTATGTGCTTTAAAGGTTTACCTGTAGCGACCGTGCCGTTGTGGCAGACATCACATTGACTGGGAATCCCTCGAAAGTTTTGGTTATTATGACAGCTCTCACAAGGCGTGACATTATGTTGACCGAGTAAGGGGAACCCCGTCGTTTCATGATCAAATGCTTCGGAAGTTATGGTATTTGCCGAAATTTTGAAACAAAAAGCGGTAAAGATCACTAGGCTAATTAATAAAAACCTAATTATGATTTTATTATTGTAATGTTTCAATTTAGCTACTCACTACTACACTCGAGTAAAACTACCCATCCTTAGATAATTCACATTAAATATATGTTTTAATTAGTTGTATCGGCAGTTATTTTATCAAAATAATATGATCTATTCACGTAATTAATGCGAACATAAAAGACGTATTTGAAAGGCACCACATCGAAGAAAATAAAGAGGTTTCAGTGTTGCAGAGATAAATTAAGAGTAACTGAATATAGACTCAGGAAGACGACTTGGATTAGCATTAATTTATAAAATAAACACAAAAAAAACAGAGAATGTAATACTTACCTTAAAGATTACAAAAATAAAGCCCACTCCATTAATCAAAGCTGAAAATTTATTAAATTAACAATTTTAATTTATCATTATGACTCACAATTGCTCCATTCTTTCCTTAGATTATCTAAGCGATTTTGATAGCCTTGTGCGTCGCCAAAATCCACAAACCGATCTTCCGTACTATGGGGGTGAAAACTTCGACGAGCGTGTTTTATTGGGCACCAATATTGTTCTGTTCGCGCTATGATTTCTCTCACATACGCAAAAACCCCATCAGCATAACTACAATAGTTGCAGTTAATTTTTTCAATTATATTTAGGTAATCGAGTTTTTGTCGATCAAAAATAAAATACTTACGCCGATTAACCAATGGGATTTTATAAACACGAAAACAGACATGCTGATAAATCGAAACGCTCAAATCAATCAATAAAATCGGTAGAAATAAGCTGTAAATTAACGGCGCAACTAAAATATGTTTAAGTTCTGATGTCATTAAATATTTAATGACGCCGGTCTTTTGGCTTAGATGCAGTGCTCTAACGCCTTCCTCAAATTTAATCCGTCCTTTTTCTAAGGTATACTGAAAAAGATCACGTTTTTCGCTAAGAACTTTATCAATTTCGATTTCAAGATCTTGCTGGAGATCGTAAAGACGTTGAAGTATCTCATCAACCCTTGAGTGTGTCATATTACTTCGCCCCAATATTATAACGAAGTAAGATTAAAATCGCTAACTTTGGTTTCTGGTGGATAACATAATCCCACATCAGCGCAACCTTGGTATGTGCTCGTTAAGCTGATTATTTCTGCCGTTGGCTCCCCAGTAATTTCAATACTCACTTCCACTGAATCTTTATAAGATTCTAACTTGCCTAAATTCTTATCGGAGAACATTTCGGCTTTGGGGTATTTAATATCAACAATTTTATAGTTGTTCGGTGCCACACTAAATTTAAATTTGTCTTTATATAGATGATATCCTTCAGCTATGACCCAATGTGCACGAATCTGATGCTTATTTTCAGCGTTAGCAGAATACATAAACGCTTTATCAACCGGTAAGAATTCCTGTTGAGTATTGGTATTTGTTACTGTTGATGTCTGATTATTAGAATCACAGCTAGCTAATACGCTGAGGCTTGCAATGAATAAAGTATTTCGTAAAAGCCTTTTATCTTGTTGAATTACCACCTTAAACTCCCTATTCTTACTTTGAAATGACGATTTTAGATAACCTACTCCCATCTTATCACGCTAACTCGATCTACAATGCAAATAAAAGGTCGCTTATTGATCAAAATGTTCGGTTTAACGCATCATTACCATCATTCTGGCCTTATTGAATAGCCAAAAGCTTCATTTTAAATGCATTGATCCGATACAAACAACATAATGATTTTACAAAATTTCAAAGAAATTTACGTTGTCTAATGCATTTATTGATGGCTGCAATGTAAACGTAAGATTTCTTATCAATCGCTTGTAGAAGCAACAACATACAAAATTCTATTTACATGAACGAAGCTCCAGATAACACAGTATTTAATGCTCAACAATTATTACCGAGTAAGGAAATAAATGTGCTGATTTATTTGGTTGATGAAGATATTGAGTTTTCAAATAAATTATGTTCTGACATCATCAATGCAGGATTGATCATAAAATCATTTATAAATTTAGAGGAATTTTCCAAAGCTTATAAAACTCAAAAACCAGCGATTATTATCTGTGAAACGGATTTCAATGGTAGGAACAATTCAGGAATACAAGAAGTTATAAGATTGGAAATAACGACGAAGACAAAGATCCCGGTACTATTTATATCTAAAAAAGATGATATCTTAACTCGATTATCTGTTGTTCGTTCAGGAGGGAGTCTATTTTTTACCAAACCATTGTCCAATGACACCATAGTTACTTCGCTAATTTCATATATAAACCTTAAAAATCAATCAAAACTACGCGTTCTTTTAGTTAATGATGACGAAAAAGTGCTTTCTCATCATTTTAAAATATTAGATAAGAACAAATTTACCATTCAAATAGAACAAGAACCATTAAAGGTTCTAGCAACATTAACTGCGTTTGATCCAGAAGTTTTAGTTCTTGATAGCTATATGTCCGATTGTTCAGGGTTTGAATTAGCGAAAATTATTCATCAAAAATCTAAGTATCGTGATTTACCCATTATATTTGTAATTGATGAAAAAAATACTGAATATCAATTAGAAGATATGGACGCTGGTGCCGATGATTTTTTAACAAAACCCATAAAAGTTGATTATTTTAATCGCTTGGTTTATGCAAGAGCTGCACGAAATCGACAAATAAATGATCTAGAAAACGATCGTAAGAATAAATCACATGAGGCACGTTTTTTAAGAATTGCTATGGATCAACATTCTATCGTTAGCGCGACCAACGCTGCAGGGAAAATCACATTTGTTAATGAAAAATTTTGTGATATCAGTGGTTATAGCCGACATGAGTTGATAGGAAAAACACATGCTATTGTAAACTCGGGCTATCATGACGAACTTTTTTTTAAAGTCATGTGGAAACAAATTTCCAGTGGAAAGGCTTGGCATGGTGAAGTTTGCAATCGAAATAAGAATGGAGAAATTTACTGGGTTAAATCGAGTATAGTTCCATTTCTTGACGATCAAAACATCCCCAATCAATATATTTCAATCCGAACAGATATTACCAATATAAAGACATCTGAAGAACTCGCAAAACAAAAAGAGTTACTGGTTTATGAACATCATAAAGCAATTCTTGAATTAGCAAAAGATGAAACACTCTTAACCCACGGATTGGAGACATCACTTCAAGTCATCTTTGAAATCACTGCTAAATTAATGCATGCACAACGAATCAGTATTTGGGAGTTTGATGAAGAATCTAAGCAACTTATATGTAAATCTTCATACACAACATCTGATGAAAAACCGTTTATCACTAATCAACTAAATATTTCGATTTATCAATATTTTGTAAAGAATTTCGAAAATAGATCCATACTTCATACAACCGAAGCGCAAAAAGAGCTGCAAACGAAAGAGATCTTTAAATCATATCTAGGGCCTTGCAAAATCCTGTCAAAAATGGATATTGCTATGTATACAGAGGGGAAATTCAGTGGAATTCTATTTATCGAGACCACCAAGAAGCCCTATAATTGGGATATCGAACACGAAAATTTTGCAAAAAATATTTCTGAAACCATTTCTCAACGGATTTTAGCAGCCAAAACGATTGAATCTCAAAAAGATCTTGCAATTAGTGAATCTAGATTACGTCGAAGTCAGGAAAAAGCAAATATTGGCACTTGGGATTGGAATATAAAAACTGGTAAATTAGTTTGGTCTGACAGAGTAGCTTTGTTATTTGGTTACGAAACGGCAATTCCAGATGCCACTTATAATACCTTTTATTCAATCATTCACCCGGAAGACAGAGAACTCGTCATTAAATCAATCAAAGCATGTATTGAAGGTGATGAAGATTATAATCTTGAACACCGTATCATTACACGACGAGGCGAAACACGTTGGTTGGCAACACAAGGTAGTGTAAATCGAGATAAATATGGAAACCCACTTAATATGTTATGTTTGGTTCAGGATATTCATAACAGAAAAATGCTTGAACACAATGTTAGTCGACAAAAATCTTTATTAGATACAATTCGTGTTGCCATTACAGAATTTGTAGACTCCAGTCAAACAAAAAATATTGCAAAAACATTGCTACCAGATCTACTAAAATTAACCGGGAGTGAGTGTGGGTTTATTGGTGCCATTCATCATCAAAATAATGTACCAATTATGCATACACAAGCGATTTCTACAACACGATGGAAAGAAGGCGACAATAAGGCGTATGACCTAAATAAAGTCGGAGGACCGGTTTTCTCAAAATTTAGTGACTTAATGGATATAACCATGCTTCGAGGCGAGGTTGTGATTAGTAACAACCCTAAAGAAGACTCTCGTATCCTTACCAAAACCAACAATGATTTTCTTTTCCCAGGTTCTTATCTCGGAATTCCCATTATCTATGGAAATGAAACAATAGGCATGTTTGGTTTGGCTAATCGGCCTGATGGTTATGATGAAGATGTTATTCAATTTTTGCAGCCGTTTACATTAACTTATGGTGTAATCATTCATGCACAAAAAATGGCAATTAAAGACCTTGAGCAACGAGATGCAATAATTCTAGCACGAGAAACTGCTGAGAAAGCCAATCGAGCAAAGTCACTTTTTTTATCCAACATGAGCCATGAACTCAGAACGCCGCTCAATGCAATACTAGGCTTCGCCCAATTGCTATCAATGAAAGATCAAAACAATCCGTTGAATGAAATACAATTAGAATCAGTTAAAGAAATTGGCGTGGCTGGTGAACACCTTCTCACTCTCATTAGCGATATTCTCGATTTATCAAAAATTGAAACAGGAATATCTGATTTGGACATCGAAAATTTTTCATTAGATTCATTACTGAAAGAATGCCAAGGAATGCTGTCACCATTAGCTGATGAAAATAATATTCAACTAAATATTGAATTTAAAGATATAAAACTTCGATCAGATCGACAACGTCTCAAGCAAATCTTACTTAATTTAACTTCCAATGCCATCAAGTATAACAAACCCAATGGTCAAGTCGATATAACTAACAAAATGACGAGATCAGGATTTATTCGGATTGGCATTAAAGATACCGGAATTGGAATCCCTCAAAATCTTCAAGAAAACCTATTTCAATCTTTTCAACGTCTTGGTGCAGAGAAAACTAATATCCAGGGTACCGGAATAGGATTAGTCATCGCAAAAAGTATGACTGAATATTTATCAGGAGAGCTTTCATTTGAAAGCATAGAAGATCAGGGCTCACAGTTCTGGATTGATATTCCGAATGACTTAAGTCCAAACGTGGTAGCAACTCAAGCAAATAGTTGCGGTACTATAAATAGTTTACCGACGTCTACGGCGCTAATTATTGATACCGATATGAAACAACTAGAATTATTCAGTCATTTATTCTTAATAGAAAATCAATATAATATATTACATCTTGAATCAATTGAAAAAATCGAGCAACTTTTGGCTGAACAACACAAAATTGATTTGATTTTAGTCGATATAGAGTCTATTTCTTCTGAAATAGCATCATTTTGTTCGCGAGTTAAACAAAATCCGTCTTCTGTAAGCGCTAAACTTATCGCCGTTGGCACAGATATATCTGAAATTGAACAAGCAGATATACTGGCTTTGGGTTTTCACAGTTATTTAACTAAACCCATTAATGAGGATTTATTTTTCTCTTCTATTAATGCTTAACATTGCCAACTGACAAACAAATATAAACATGCCATCAATTCGTTTAGCTAAATAATAGGTAAAATCCCCTGATTTAAATGAGAATTTCAATCTGAAATCTCTACTAAGCCACTATTATATTCATCTAATTTTCATTACAATAAACGAATCGTTTGAAACTATTATCATTATTTGAGTAAAACGAATTCATTAAATTCTATGTATACACAATCAATGACTATCAATAGAAATTTAATGAATTAAAAACATCCATACTATAAAGTGTTACAAACTCAGGCCAATTATGAACGTAACAATCATTAAAAAATAGGCGTAGTAATTTAAGTATTCAGCAATGTAAATTTCTGCCCCTAAACCACTATATGACAAGGGAGTGTTTTCATGGCGAAGAAAAATATTTTTTATGCACAATCCGGTGGTGTAACTGCTGTTATTAACGCGAGTGCTTGTGGTGTAATTGAGACTGCCCGAGCACATAAAGATAAGCTGGGAAAAGTCTATGCTGGCAGGAACGGTATTATTGGTGCATTAACGGAAGATTTAATTGATACCAGTAAAGAAAGTAAGAGTGCTATTGCCGCCCTACGCCACACTCCTTCAGGTGCTTTTGGCTCCTGTCGGCACAAATTAAAAAGCCTCACAGAAAGTAAAGCTGAATACGAACGTTTAATTGAAGTGTTTAAAGCACACAATATTGGTTACTTTTTTTATAATGGTGGCGGTGATTCTCAGGATACCGCCCACAAAGTTTCACAAATCGGTAAAAAAATGGGTTATCCCATTACCGCCATTGGTATTCCCAAAACTGTCGATAACGATTTACCTATTACCGATAACTGCCCGGGTTTCGGTTCTGTTGCCAAATACGTCGCAGTTTCAATTCGTGAGGCTGCGTTTGATGTGGCTTCCATGGCTAAAACATCCACCAAAGTATTCGTACTGGAAGTCATGGGCCGCCACGCCGGTTGGATCGCTGCCGCAGGCGGATTAGCTGCTGAGAATGAAGGTGATGCCCCACATATCATACTCTTTCCGGAAATCGCATTGGATGAAGGCAAATTTCTTAAACGTGTAAAACTCTGTGTTGAAAAATACGGCTATTGTGCCATTGTCGTTTCAGAGGGTGTTAAAAATAGTGATGGGCAGTTTCTCGCAGAAACTGGATTGCGTGATGCTTTTGGGCATGCACAACTTGGGGGAGTCGCACCAGTAATATCTCAATTAATTCAAAGTAATTTAGGCTACAAATATCATTGGGCAGTCGCCGATTATTTACAACGTGCAGCTCGACATATTGCATCCAAAACTGATGTTGATCAAGCTTATGCTTTAGGCAAGGCAGCTGTCCAGCTAGCTCTTAAAGGCGAAAATGCAGTTATGCCAACTATTGTGAGAAAATCAAATAAACCCTATCGCTGGGGTATTGGCTCGACAAAATTATCTAGGGTTGCGAATGTGGAAAAAATGTTACCCAAAAAATATATTTCAAAAGATGGCTTTAGTATCACACCCAGTTGCCGTGCTTATCTACAACCATTGATTAAGGGCGAGGATTACCCGCCTTATAAAAATGGCCTGCCACAATACGTAAAACTAAAGAATATTGCGGTACCCAAACGTTTAAATAAAACGTTTGAAATATAGCGAATTGAATAAAGTTTTTGATTGAACGGTGTTTTATTAAATAAGAAGCACCGTTTAGTTTAATAGTAAAATTAATGGAGTTATTTACCAGGACCTGCCAACTGTAAATGAAATATATGCTGAGTCTTGGATACGTGAATTAGGCAGGTTCAACCCAAATAACATTGCTGCTTCTTCATTATAACGATACCCATATCCCGCCAGACCTCTATCTTTAATCGCCCAATTGCTTTGCCGCTTTATATTGCTATTAAGCAAGTTAACTCCCAAGCTTCCCAATGCTACGCTAATATCGTTATGTACAAAAAAACCGTTACCTGTCTCCGTTGTTGTTAAACGATTATGGTAAACCCCAAATTCGTTAATATTTCCATTATCGATATTATAGGAGTTTTTTAAAAAAGTAATTTTGGTTTCTGCAATTGAATTGGGTACTACCCATAATTCAGCATTTGCTTTTAAAGGAAGAATAAATAGCAATAAAAAATTAGCAATCTTTAAGATGCTGATTTTATTAGCTAATCTGATTTTATCCTGTTTCGTTTTCATATATATTTGAGTAATCTTTAAAGTCGCAAACATTAATTTATGTGTATATTTCACTCAATAATACCTGAGTTCCATTAGCTTACACTTAGCTTCATAAGCTGAAGCTTAATAAAACGTTGTTTTTCAAAGATTTCTATTTATAGTCACTCGATTGGCTGTGTTCGGCAACTCTGCTATACTTCGCGCCGCTTTTAAATATCACTCTTTACAGGAATTCATTGTGCTCTCTACCGCTAACATCACCATGCAGTTTGGTGCTAAACCCTTGTTTGAAAACATTTCCGTCAAATTTGGCAATGGTAATCGTTATGGCCTGATTGGCGCTAACGGCTGCGGAAAATCAACCTTAATGAAGATACTCGGCGGAGATTTAGAGCCATCAGCGGGCAATGTATCCATTGATATCGATGAACGTCTTGGTAAGTTACGACAGGATCAATTCGCATTTGAAGAATATACGGTGCTTGATACCGTTATTATGGGTAACAAAGAATTATGGGATGTTAAAGCCGAACGCGACCGTATTTATGCCTTGCCTGAAATGTCAGAAGAAGATGGTATGAAGGTCGGTGAGTTGGAAAGTCATTTTGCTGAAATGGATGGTTATACCGCTGAATCAAGGGCTGGGGAATTATTACTGGGATTAGATATACCCACTGAACAACATTATGGACCAATGACAGCTGTCGCGCCCGGATGGAAATTACGTGTCTTGTTAGCACAAGCATTATTTTCTGATCCAGATATTTTACTGCTAGATGAGCCTACTAATAATCTGGATATTAATACTATTCGGTGGTTGGAAGACATATTAAACGCTCGCAATAGCACTATGATAATTATTTCTCATGATCGTCACTTTTTAAATAGTGTATGCACGCATATGGCAGACTTGGATTATGGTGAGTTACGTGTTTATCCAGGTAATTATGATGAGTACATGACGGCGGCTACTCAGGCAAGAGAACGTTTATATGCCGATAACGCGAAGAAAAAAGCACAGATAGCTGAGTTGCAATCGTTTGTAAGCCGTTTTTCTGCCAATGCATCAAAAGCAAAACAAGCCACCTCCCGAGCTAAACAAATTGAGAAAATTAAAGTTGAACACGTTAAACCTTCGAGTCGTGTTAATCCATTTATTACTTTTAAACAAGAGAAGAAACTATTTCGTCTTTCTTTAGAGGCAAAAGGATTAACGAAAGGTTTTGACGAAACTTTGTTTTCAGATTTGGACATGATCGTTGAAGTTGGCGAGCGTATTGCGATTATTGGTCCCAATGGTATTGGTAAAACGACCTTATTACGTTGCCTTGCTCAAGATATTGAATTAAATAGTGGTGATTTAAAATGGTCAGAAAACGCAAATATTGGTTATTTTGCACAAGATCATGCACATGATTTTGAAAAAGACATGAAGCTGCTACCGTGGATGGGTCAATGGAGCCAAGAAGGCGATGATGATCAAGTTATTTTGGGTACACTAGGTCAAATGCTCTTTTCCCGCCATGACCATGCTAAATCTGTCAAAGTGATATCTGGTGGTGAACAAGCCCGCATGTTATTTGGCAAGCTAATGCTACAAAAACCAAATGTCATGCTAATGGATGAACCTACCAATCACCTAGATATGGAATCCATTGAATCATTAAATCTTGCGTTAGAAAATTATCCGGGCACATTAATTTTTGTCAGCCATGATAGAGAATTTGTTTCGTCTTTGGCGACACGCATCATTGATATGAGACATGATGGAATTGTGGATTTTAAAGGTAATTACGAAGATTACTTACTCAGCCAAAAATAAAAATAGGATTTAAGATGTTTAAAGTTAATGAATACTTCGATGGTAAAGTAAAATCGCTCGCCTTCCAACAAAAAGATGATGCCGCCACTATAGGTGTTATGGCTGCAGGAGACTATGAATTTGGAACAAACTGTATTGAGCACATGACGCTTATCAGTGGTTCAATGCAGGTAAAATTACCTGCTGAATCTGAATGGCGAAATATTGCCGTCAACGAGACTTTCATTGTTGAAGCTAATACTTCGTTTTTAGTAAAAATTATGGAAGATTCTGCGTATTTGTGTATATATAAATAATATATTCTTATACATCATAGGGTTCTGTCATATCAGCTGGTATGACAGGCCTGGCTAAACAATACCCCTGCCCCAAATCAATATTAAGCGCTTTACAATAATCGAGTTCATAAGTTGTTTCAATTTGTTCAACAATGATATTCAAATCTAAGTCCTTACACATTGTTATCAAATGCTTTAAGGCTAATTCGTATCGATTATTATTGATTGCTAATCGAATACTTGACCCATCTAATTTCACATAATCAAATGGAAGTGTGGTGAGCAACTCTAACCCTGTCGTTGATGTTTCAAATTTACGAAGCGCTATTTTTATGCCATATTCTAGTAACATTTTAATAGCGTCTTTAAGTGGTTTTTCATTACCTTTGAATTGCGCCTCACTTAGTTCAATCACAAGTGGAAATTCTGAATCATATTGATGCTTGGTTTTAATATGTTCGATTTTTTTAATTAATTTATTGGTGGGCGTCAATCTAATTAAATAATCTGTTGATAGATGGACAAATGCGATTTTTTCGCCGTCTAATGCATAATTATCATCTAAATAATTGAGCGTTTGGTTAATAACAAATTCATCTATTTTTTCGATTAAGCCTAACTCTTCTCCCTGATGTATAAAAAGATTAGCCCCAAGCGCTTCTTCATTTTGATTGTGAATTCTCGCTAGGCTCTGATTGCCCACTTTTTGCTTATTTGATAAATTATAAATCCCTTGAAATGCCGTTCTCAAGCCGTTTTCTTTTAAGGCTAATCGAATTTGCTTAGATATATGAGAAGCAGATTTGGCCAAACCGCTATGGCTGTTTACTTTATTTCGACCTGTATGTTTCGCTTCGTATAAGGCATTGTCTGCACAGGATATTAATTCATCGATTGAGTCACTATCATGAGGATAAGTTGCAACTCCAATGCTTACGGTAATTTCTAAACCCAAAGCATCAGGTAAAACAGCCACTTCTTGAACCGACGATCGAATCCTTTCGGCAACTTGAATTGCGGTTTGTGAATTAGCACCGACTAATACGCATAAAAACTCTTCACCACCCCAACGACCGATATAATCATGTTCTCTCAAACCTGTTGGCGCAATTTTAGCAAAAGCCTGCAACACATTATCCCCAATTCTGTGTCCATAATTGTCATTAACGAGTTTAAAGTGATCTAAATCGCAAACTAAAATACTAAATACGCTGTTTGAATTCTTCGCAGCGGCTAGCGTATCTTCCAAACTTTGTTTAAGCCCACGTCGATTAAATAGTCCTGTTAACTCATCACAAATGGCCATCTGCTCTAAGCGTAGGTTTTGATCGCGTAACTGTTCAGTCGCTTCATCGACACGGCACTGTAAAGAGTTATTAACACTTTCCAATTTTGTTTTTATTTGAATAAACTGCCGAGTCATCATATCCAATGCGTTTGACAATATTTTTAGTTCTTTAGGGCTATTCGTTGGTAATTTTAACGCACCACCATTTAGTCGATTTTCGGATAATTGAAAGGTACCTTTTACCAGTTGAGCTAATGGATTTGCTATCCATTTAGATAATAATACGGATAGGATAATCGCAAATATTATACTGATAACGCCCCACTTTAATTGAGGCCATAAAGAAGCAAATATGCGTTCATCAATTTCTGATTTTAACTGAGGGACCATTATTCCCCAGCCATATTCAGGTACGGTAGTATATGCAGCCACCATATCTCGTTGGGTAAATGCAGAATAAAATTGTGTTATACCTTCCTCACCTTTAATCATGGCATTAACAATAGGCCAATCCGAAAGGTCTCTATTTTCTTTTGTCCAATCAGTGTTAGGGTGTGCAACAACAACCCCTGTCTGATCAACAATCGCTGAGTGTCCGCTTTCGCCAAAAGCAATCCCTTTTCGATATTGCTCAATCATATCTAGATTTAACGCGGCAATGACGATTCCTATAAACTTTTGTTTATTAAAGACAGGCTCACAAACTAATATTGTTTTTCCTGTTGCAAATGGATTTTCAATGATTGGAGAGAAAAAACTGGATTGCGTTTGAATGCATGATGTCGCATGTAAATTGGAAAGAATTTGTGAATTTGATAATTTTTGATCTGTTTGTACAACACTGTTATTCGTTGCATCAAAATAAGCCATTTGTCTTATATTCTTAAAGTCCAATTTTTCATTAAAAAGAAACTTTTCGGTTGATCGTTTTGTATCAATCTGGTTTTGTATTCGACGAGATATTGACTGAACGATCGTGCGATGATTTTCTAAATAGGCAAAAACAGGGGCCGTTAAATTTCTCGCAAGACTCAGATGTTTTTCATCCAATATTTGATGTGCACTTTTCTTTGCAAAGGAATATAACTCCATTGACACAATAAGTGTTGGAATAACAGAAATACTTAATAAACTGCACAATAAAATTGGCTTTATTGGTAATGACAAGAAACGCATATTGACTCCCCATTCAATATAAGCATATTAATTATTTTTTTTGCTTAGCGTATTTTGTATGTACGTTACTTAATCAGATAATTTAAGCTAATTCAATATAATTCTTATTTTTATAGAAAAAATATTCTATTTTTACAATAACATATAAATTTATGTAGGAAATGTACTACATTACAATTAAATTACAGCAGCATTAATTAACCATGAATCATATAAACGAGAACTGACTTTAATTAAAATATTGCTGTTGTCCATAGCCAGCGTCTTTAGCTTGATACGAAAGGTCTTCTAACTCGTATTCACTTAAGCCAGCCGCAATTAACACATTCTCACCGATTATATCCCACTCTCTATCTTGGTCCTCGTTTCCTAAAATTCTATAAAGGCCAACAATATGCTCTGCAATTTTTAAAACTGACAGCATTTTAATATCTTTTTTTTCCATAAAATCTTTATCTAAGAACATATTTGGGTTGTGATGTTGAGCTATAAGGTCACACAGATTTTGATTTAATTTCCAGGTTCGCGCGGTATAATAACTAAGCACCGCATGATTAGTCCCATATTCTTCATTTTCTATATCAATAATACGTTCATTATCTTCATGATAAGATTTTCGCATAATATCGAGGTAATTTTCGTGTTTAGATACCATCAAACTAATACCCACATTATGAAATAAACCAAGCATATAGACATTATCAAGCGGTGATAAACGCAGGCGCGTTCCTACCAAAGCACAAACGCGGGCAACGTCTGTTGCTGAATCCCAAAATCTAATCATCGTTGCGTATAAATTGTCAGATACCGAGTCTGAATCCATAAAGGATTTTTTGAGACAAACCGTATTGATGGTATCAGTAATAGAGTCCATTCCCAACATTAAAACAGCTTTTGAAATTGATGTAACTTTATCTCGATCCCCATAAAATGGTGAATTTACTAATTTTAATACGCTGCCAGATAAACCCGCATCATTGGAGATAAATTTTGCAATTTCGTTAATGTCAGGATCTGGCATTGCCATTTCCATTTGTAAATCGGCGATCACCTGAGGCGGTGATGGAATGGTAATTCCACGAAGGAGATCTTGAATATCCTGCTGCTTGAGAGCCTGAGTCATGTATTATCCCGATTTAATTTTGATAATTATTTGTTTATATTGTCGGTTAATTAATTTCAGACTTTAGCGATTACTACATAATCAAAATTTCATAACTTATTGTTATTATTAATATATTGATAAATTAAGAAAAGCAGCTTTACAAAGTTACATTGAAATCCTACAATGTATAACATGTGTTATACGTTTTATGAGCCTCAAACTAATTTTCTTGAGGAGCTTATTAAGGAGAACAAATTATGAGATATAAGATTTTTGCTTTAATAATTTTCGCTCTTCTTTTCTTATCACCATCTATCCTTCTCGCTTCAAATGTTAGCAAATCCGTTAGCAATATTATCCAAAAATGTGATAACAAATATGCAGGAGAAGATCAAAACACGATTTTTAGTGTTAGTATAAAAAACAAACAAGGACGTGTTCAAAACGCCATCTATCAACGATTTTGGAAGAATGAAAAAGATAATAAAAATATCAGCGATAAATTGTCATTATTTACTCTATCACCACCGGATGCAAAAAATACGGCGTTTTTACAACATTCGTTTAATGACGGGCAAGGGAAAAGCGCAGAGCAATGGTTATATTTACCCAGTTTACGAAGTCTTCGACGTACGACTATCCGAGATTTAAGCGATAGCTTTTTAGGTTCAGATTTAACCTTTGACGACATTCGTCTACGTGCGATTGATGAGGACAAGCATCGTTTGCTTAACATTGATGAAAATAAAAAAAATATCGTATATTTAGTTGAAAGTCGTCCCAAAGAATTAACATCAATATATGGTCGCAAAGTAATTGTATATAAAGAAAATAAGCACACGGGCACTTGTTTAAAAACACAAGTCACCTACTACAATAAGCATAATGGCATTATGAAGCAACAAGCGCTCAGCTGGCAAAAAATTGGCAAAGCTTGGCTTTGGGAAACGGTTATCGTAAAAAATGCACAAACATTCGGTAGTAGTACATTTAAGATAAGTCATGCAAAAATTAATACGGGTTTGGGCGACAAATTATTTACTACGCGCATGCTAAAAAGAGGAATTCAATAATAGAGCGATACTTTCAAACAGTTTAAATGACTATAAAAAATGTCGGATTACCTTGTTTAATATTCGAGGAAAAGCACGATTTTTCATGCGATTTTCTGTACAATAGGATACTTCGAGGTTTAACATTAGCTAGGTCATATAATGAAAAAAAACATTATTCGTCGCTCCACAAGGACGGACTCTAAACTGCCCGATAGCCTACACCCTGTTTTACGACGAATTTATAAAAATCGAGATATAAATGATGCCGATGATCTCGAGAAGTCATTACAGAAGTTACTACCTTACCATGCACTCAAAAACATCGATCAAGCCGTTAAAATTTTATTTCATTCTCTAGAACAACAAGAAAAAATATTAATTATTGGCGATTTTGACGCAGATGGTGCAACCAGTACAACAGTTGCTGTTAAGTGCTTAAAAATGCTTGGTGCAAAACACGTTGATTTTTTAGTACCTGACCGTTTTAAGTATGGATATGGTTTAACACCAGAAATAGTTGATAAGGCACAGCAGGAATATTCGCCTGATTTGATCGTCACCGTTGATAATGGTATTTCCAGTATCGATGGTGTAAATGCTGCAAAAAATAATGCCATTAAAGTGATCGTCACTGATCATCATTTAGCTGGAGAATGTTTACCGAATGCAGATGCCATCGTAAATCCAAACCAACCACTGGATGAATTTGAAAGTAAAAATCTTGCAGGTGTCGGTGTTATTTTTTATGTCATGTTAGCGCTTCGAAACTATTTACGTGAACAAAATTGGTTTGGAAATCAAAATATCAAAGAACCAAATCTTGGCAGCGTGCTTGATATTGTAGCTTTAGGAACAGTAGCAGATGTTGTCCCATTAGATTTTAATAATCGAATATTGGTAAACCAGGGTTTAAAACGTATTCGGGCTGGATCTGCTTGCCCAGGTATTCAAGCATTAATCGAAGTTTCTAATCGTAATTATAAAAACTTAGTCGCTAGTGATATGGGTTTTTGTATTGGCCCTAGATTAAATGCTGCTGGACGCTTAGAGGATATGGCAATTGGCATTTCATGTTTGTTGTCTGAAAATATACAAGAAGCACGGCAATATGCTAGCCAGTTAAATGATCTTAATCAAGAGCGACGTGTTATAGAGTCTCAAATGCAGCAAGAAGCCTTAGAAACATTAGACAATTTATTATTAGATGAAAGTAATGATATTCCCTCTGGTATTTCTATTTATGATGCAAATTGGCATCAAGGCGTTATTGGCATTTTAGCTTCTCGCATTAAAGATAAATTTCATCGCCCTGTCATTGTCTTTGCTAATGGAGATGAGAATGAAATCAAAGGATCTGCCCGTTCAATTAATCATATCCATATTCGGGATGTCTTGGATCATATTGCCACCTTACATCCAGAATTAATCAAGAAATTTGGCGGCCATGCCATGGCCGCAGGATTAACTATAAACAAAAACGACTTCGAAAAATTCAAACAATGTTTCAATGAAGAAGTGCAACGTGTTACTAAACCAGAATATCTTGATCAAGTCGTTTATTCTGATGGTGAACTCATGCAAAACGAATTTAGTATTTCTCTTGCAGAGTTAATTAAAAATGCCGAACCCTGGGGGCAAGCGTTTCCTGAGCCAGTATTTGATGGAAAATTTAAACTCATGCAACAGCGAATTGTAGGTGAAAAACACTTAAAACTTGTTTTAAAAAACCAAGCCACAATCGAAGGCATTGATGCTATTGCTTTTAACGCAATTAGCCCAGAAGATCAATCATCTCCATTAATGACTGGTTCTGATGTACAAGTTGCTTTTAAACTTGATGTGAATGAATTTCGAGGTAAACGAAATCTGCAACTTTTGGTGGAATATTTTGAACCAGCTTAAATCTATTTTTCTATAAGGAAATATTTTGATAGTTTTTTGGCAATTCAAACAAGGATGCTGGAAAAATAATGTCTTTTTTAAAATCCACTAAAAATCGTTGATAACCATAAACACTCCATTCTCTCAATGGAAACCCATATTGTAATCGAATATTTGGATCAAAAATATTAATGGCCTCATGGCATTGTTGCCCTTCCAAATGATGATAATTACTTTTTAATTCATTGGCCAATACTTGATTATACTCTCGCATCGCATCTAAAGTTTCCACCAATTGATTATTAATTGTTACCAAGTTATAACAGGGCTTTTCATTTAAATAGTATAAATAATGAGTGGCTGTAGCATCATCGTTATTTTGAGATCGCATTAATGCCTGACTGGTTTGTGACTCTATGATCCATCTTAAAGGGAAAGAAGGTTCAATGTCTTTCTCAACAGGTTTTATGGTTAAAATTGATTTATCTTCCTGTACTACATTGAATATACTTTTACTTTGTCGATTAAACAAAATAAAGTCTTCGCTATTCGGTCCTTCATCAATTCGTAGGAATTGATCAGTTATCATCATACGAACGGATGTTTCTGGCTCATGAGGTCTCATTTCTGAAAACATTATCAGATAACCAGCATTTTCAGGTTTAGTTTCTTTTTTATCGAGTTTGGTCTGCTTTGTCACATTGCTCGTACAAGCAAACATAAAAAGAGAAACCAATATGAAAAAAAAATTACGTGCTCTCATTAAAATACAATCCTCAGCTTTTCAACTAGCCTAGACTAGCTATATCTAAAATTAAAGCGTTGTTAAATATTCCATTTCATTTTTACTAAAACCAGCCTGCTGTCTTGCATCTAAATTAAACGGCTGACGAATTTTATCTGTTGCGTACTGCGCAATTAAATCAGCAAATGTATTTTGACTATCTAAACCTCGCTGACTGCAGATGACTTTAAACCATTTGGAGCCAATTCCAACATGGCCTATTTCATCTTGGTATATTATTTCCAAAATATTAGCGGCTTCGTCTAAATCATGATGGCGAAATCGTTGGATGATATCTGGTGTTACATCAAGCCCTCTAGCTTCAAGTACTCTGGGAACTAAAGCCATTCTTACCATCACATCACTTCGCGTTTGTTCCACCATTTCCCACAAACCACCATGGGCGTCAAAACTGCCATAATCATAGCCCAGGGTTAACAAATAGTCGCGTAATAACTGAAAGTGATAGGCTTCTTCAGCAGCAACTCTAGACCAATCATCGTAATAATCCTGAGGCATCCCGCTAAATCGATAGACAGCGTCCCAAGCAATATTAATCGCATTATATTCAATATGGGCAAACGAATGAATTAAAGCCGCATGACCTTCTTTGCTTTTCACTGTTCGTTTAGGCAACTGATTGAAAGGCACGAGTTTCGGTCTTTCAGGTATACCGACTGAGCATTGTTCATCTGCCAGGTGAGAATCAAAAATTTCTAATTGCCGGTCTGTCCATAATTGACGAATTTTAAAACTTAAATCCAATTTATGCTGCACATCGGTAAGCATTATGCATTGATGGGCGGCTACTTGAAGCGATTTCACTGACTTAGGTAGTAACATTTTGTTATTATACCACTAATAGCTCTTAAATAAGCCCAGGACTAATTTTGACACATTCAGTATTACAAGAAATTGTTTTGCTTTTACTCGTATCAGTACTCAGCATCTCGCTATTTCGTCGTTTCAACATGTCCCCTATTCTGGCTTATCTATTTGTTGGTATATTGGTCGGTCCAAATGCCTTTGGTTGGATTCCGGACGATGAAAGTACACGGTTTTTAGCCGAATTTGGCGTTGTCTTTTTAATGTTCACTGTTGGACTAGAATTCTCCTTACCGCATCTCACGGCTATGCGTAAAGACGTATTTGGACTTGGTGCCATGCAAGTTCTGATTACGATGTTTATTTTCGCGATGGGCCTCATTGTACTCGGCGAGTCAATTTCAACGGCGTTAATTGTCGGTGGGGTGATTGCACTTTCATCCACAGCCATTGTTATTAAACAATTAACCGAACAATTAGAAATGAATTCACGTCATGGCCGACTTGCCATAGCTATCCTGATCTTTCAGGACTTGGCAGTTATTCCTTTTCTTATCATAATTCCTACCTTAGGCCAGGGTGTTAATGGAGATTTGGCTGCAGAACTTAGCTTCGCTTTTTTAAAAGCCGTATTTGTTATTGGAATTATGTTTGCACTTGGGCATTGGTTGTTAAGACCGCTGTTTCATACGATAGCCAAGCAACACTCATCAGAACTCTTTACACTCACAATACTGTTATTTGCCGTAACTGCTGCATGGATTACTAATTTAGCGGGTTTGTCTTTAGCGCTTGGGGCTTTTCTTGCTGGAATGATGTTAGCTGAATCAGAATTTCGCCATCAAGTGGAAGTGGATATCCGCCCTTTTCGAGATGTTTTGTTAGGTTTATTTTTTGTCACCATTGGCATGTTATTAGATCTACAAATTATTCCCAAAATATTTCATTGGATAATATTAACCGTTGTAGCAATTCTCGTCATAAAATTTATTGTAATTATGGCGGTGGGGAAATTTGCCGGCATTGAAAAAGGTGTGACTTCTCGAACAGCATTGACACTAGCACAGGGTGGTGAGTTCGGTTTTGCAATATTAACAATCGCATTTTCTAATGGCGTACTCAGTGAAAATCTCTCGCAAATTATATTAGCATCGTTAATTATCAGCATGGCAATAAGCCCAATTATAATTCGCCATAATGGTTATTTTGCTAAAAAATGGTTTGCAGAAAGCTATATGGTATCTAGAGACAAAAATACTCAGCTCATTAAAGAAGAAACACGTGACATCAAAGATCATGTAGTCATTTGCGGTTATGGCCGTATAGGTCAAAACATTGCACGATTTTTAGAAAATGAAGGCTTTAATTATACCGCACTAGATCTTGATCCTGTAACTATTCGGGAAGCCCACGAGGCTGGTGAGCACGTCTTTTACGGTGACTCGACACATCTTGAAATATTAAAAGCCGTCAATATAGAAAAAGCTCGCGTACTTGTTATTAGTTATGATGATTATCAAGCTTCCATAAAAATAATCCAAGCGACTAAAATTTTGCGCCCAGATTTGCCCATTTTGGTAAGGACTAGAGACGATGCACATCTTAAAGATTTGCAGGATCTAGGGGCTACTGAAGTCGTTCCAGAAACATTAGAAGCGAGTTTAATGCTTTCATCTCACTTATTAATGTTACTCAATGTCCCAATGAAACGTGTTGTTCGTACAATGCAAGAAGTTAGATCATCACGCTATCAATTGTTACACGAATTTTTTCATGGCCAAGATGTGAAAGACGTGAGTGATGAGGATAATCTGCGTGAAGGTTTGCACAGTATTACGGTACCGGAAGGTGCTGCATGTATTGGCAAAAGTATAAACGAACTAGGACTTGAAGCCTATAATGTAAAAGTATCAGCTTTACGCCATGATGGCATTAGTCATCAACAACCTGCAAAAAATGCGGTTGTAGAAGCGGGAGATGTATTGGTATTGTATGCTACGCCTGAGGATTCAGAACATGCTCAGGCGATTTTATTACAAGGCTAGGTTAGATTAGTTTAAATACTAACTTTTACATGCCAAGGCTCAAAACGTACACCAAACGGATTTTGTTTGTGATATCGAATTCGAATATAGCCTAACTCTTCTAGACGTTTAAATTCTTTGGTTTTAGCAAAATCTTCAGTGAAATTTCGATATCCATAGCCAACTTTACCAACATCAAAATCACCATTACCATGAAATGAATGGCCTGGTGGCGCTAATGAACGCGAGGCCATGGAGAGATTGCCATCAGACCGTATAGATTTCGCTAAAAATAAATACATTTGTTTCACAACGCCACGAACGCCCGACGTTAAAACAATAGATTTACCAATATCTTTACGTATTTTTTGATATAAACTCACTGAACCATCGCGGAATAAATAGTTGCCGGTATAGGGGACTTTGGTAATTTCACGTTTACTAATTTTTGATGTGATATTGGTTGTTACCTTTGATCCATAAAAACCATAGTCATTAGCGTTGGTGTAAAATACTTCTTCTAAAAATGCGATTTCCTCATTGGAAAATGCACCGGCTTGTGAATAGCGTCGAGCATATAACAACGCATGATCAAAACTTAAAAGACTGAAATTAGCGTGGCCCACAACAGAACGTACACGTCTCAATCTGCTAGTAACCGATTTTAATAGTTGTAATTTATGGCCTGTTAAAATCACATCATCTTCAAAATGAGAATTAAAATTCTTAATTTTAGACAAATAGTCTTTAACGTCAGTAGATTGCGATGCAGCGACTTTAGCGCCAATAGCTGAACTACCAGATGCAGAAGCTGCATTGATATTCTGGCTTCCAGCAATCGCGGATCCAATAAAAATACCTTTTAATAATGTTCGTCTTTCCACAAGAAATATCCTATATCCCGTTCCAATTTCCGTTACTACGAAAAGCTCTCAACCTTATAACGTCCAATTTTAAAAATTCTCGCGTAAAAATCTCTATATTGAGCATTTTTTAACATAAATCCAGTCAACTAAGCTGCTGGAGCAATACCCATATTAGGCAAATAGACTGAAACCGCATCTTTATACCGTTCATCACAAATTTGTATGACCGAATCAAGTATTTTGTCTGTCAATCCCGTAATTTTCCAGGAGTTAGGATCAATGCGTATCTGATTTTCCACATAATTACCACTTTTACCAGCCATTTTTGAAATATTGTCTGCGATGTGGACAATTGACGCCTCTAATCGATAAGCATCGCATTTACCAGGTTGATGATGATAGGCTATTGATTGACATATACTATCAGGTAATTTCCACATTTTTAATAAACCATAACTTACCGCAGCATGCGTAAAACCAAGCACGTTTTTCTCTGCGACAATAAGACGCTCTTTATTTTCTTTTGCGCGTAAAAAAGTCACTTCCATCTCTTCTGGCAATACTTGATATAAAGCTAATTGGCCAATGTCGTGTAGTAAACCACAAAGAAAAAGTCGGTCTTGGTTAATGATGTGGCATTTTTTGGCTAATACTCTAGCAGCGATACCAGTATAGAGGGCATGCTCCCAGAATTTTCTCATATCTATATTGTTTTTATTTAAATCAGTAAATGTGGAAATTGAGCTCATCGCCCAAACTAAATCTCTGAGACCCTGGGTACCAATTAACATAATTGCTCTATTGAGATCATCAACTCTCATGGAGTGTCCAAAAAAAGCACTATTTGCAATTTGTAATAGTTTTGCGGATAGCGCAGCATCTGTTTCAATAACTTTTTTAATGTCATTGGTTGAAGCACTGGGATCTTCAGCTAATTGATTTATTTTTACACACACATCAGGTAATGATGCTAACGAATTAATTTTTAATGCGACATCTTTCGCTTTTAAGCTCATACACACCTCCAGCTTCACCATATGTGACCTTATCGATTACTGATAGTGGAAACTTAAAAATTGTTCGATGCATGAATTAGCCCAAATTTTAATCAAACATCTCGTAGAAAGCTAAGTAATTGATTAAATGAAATAATAGATCATAAATGAAGGAAAATCACTTAATCTTCTTGAATAAATTTTGCCGCATCTTTTATAACTTGACTATTTGCCTCCGGTTTATTGGCGTTTTCACTAATGTGTCGTCGATATAGTCGAGCACCAGGCAATCCCTGAAACAAACCGAGAATATGACGACTTATTTGAGTGAGCTTTACACCCTCTTTCACTTGTTGATCGATATAGGGGAGAAATTCAGATAATATCTGTTGCCTAGTGGGAATATGCTTATTATCGCCATAGAGTAAATTATCTGCTTCAGCCAGCATGTATGGATTGTGATACGCGGCACGGCCTATCATTACACCATCAACAAACTCCAAATGTTTTTTTGCTTCATCCAAATTATTAATACCACCGTTTATGCTTATGTTTAATTGTGGGAATTTTTTTTTCATTTCATAAACGAGTTTGTAGTTAAGCGGGGGGACATCACGATTTTCTTTTGGGTTTAAGCCTTGCAACCAAGCTTTTCTGGCGTGGATAATAAACGTGTTGCAGCCTGCATCGGCTAAGGTTTCAAGGAACAATGGCAGTTGTACCAGCTCAAATTGATCGTCGATGCCAATGCGACATTTTACTGTCACGGGAATTGTTACTTTGGTTTGCATTGCTGAAATACATTCAGCCACTAATTTAGGGTCAGCCATTAAACAAGCACCAAACTTTCCAGATTTCACTCGATCACTCGGACAACCGACGTTCAGGTTCACTTCGTTATAACCGGCTTGTTCTGCCATTTGAGAGCAAACTGCCAAGTCTTTTGGATTACTTCCTCCTAATTGTAGCGCTATAGGATGTTCGCTTTCATCAAACTTTAAGAAACGCTTCGAATCCCCATGAATCAATGCCTGACAAGTCAGCATTTCTGTATATAACAGCGTATATTTTGATATTAACCGTAAAAAATAACGGTCATGTCGATCGGTGTAATCCATCATTGGAGCAATAGCTAGTGTTCTATCCGGCATTAATCCTGCTTTCTTATATTAATATAATGTTCAGATAATTTTAATACAATTTAATGACTTATGAGTATTTATTAATGTTTAAAAGCATTTTATCCTTTATAAATATGTAAATTTTTACTTACACATTTCTAACTAATTGCTTTTAAAGAAAATATATTCTCATGGCATTAAATCAATAATTAGAACAAGGTCTAAAGGAACTAGACACTTAGGCATATAAAGCTCAAAAGCTTTTGATATTGCATGGTTTTCCTAAGTTTTGAGGTTCCCGTGAACTGCTTAAAAAGATTTAGATCAAATCATAGTTTTTATCGCTTATTTCTGGCTAAGCTGCAGTTAGTTTCACTCGCCTTATTACCACTACTTTTTCATTCAGCTTTCGCAGCACCGCCTATTCCTTTTGATAGTTGGTCAAATCGTGGCGGCACAATTACCGCTAATTGTCCTGGTGGTTACACTTGTGCTGATAATGTAACCAGTGACAATATGATACAACGTATATTAACTAACAATGCAACTGGCGAAAACTTCATTCAGTTAGTCATTCAAAATGGCACAGTAGGCAATGGTGGCCAAATGAATTATGAGGCATTCACCAGTGCAAACGATAATGCGTTAAGTGGTATTTCAGCTAAAGCTCACATTCGCCAAACCGGCGAATTTAACATTGACTATACAACAGAATTGAATCTTGGTTGGGCAAATAGTCCTGCAAATTCGGCAATTGAATTATCCCACCGTGTTAATGATACATATCAACAAGGGGTCACCATGGCTCAAACATTTGACTACAGTCAAAACCAAAATAATAACGGAAGTGCCACTGGTTATTTTTATGGCATACGACAAGATGTAAGAAATTCTGCTGTTTTAAATGGCAGCGGAAGTGGTGATTCGTGGTCATTTGTTTTACGTCGAGCTGGCGGTGATTTTGTTCGCGCAGGATCAGCAAGTCTGGGTGCTGCTGCTGGTAATGGAATGGGCGGTATGGGAGGTGCTGGAGGTGGCATGGGCGGCGCTGGAGGTGGTGGAGGTATGGGAGCAGCAGTTGCTCCTGCTCCTGCGCCGGCACCAACTCCAACTCCGGGTGCAGCTGCCCCAGCACCAATCCCAATCCCAACCCCAATTGCACCCACTCCAGCACCAGGAGGGGGTGTTATGGGTCGCGCATTAAGTGCAGGAAATTCAAATGGTACGACGATATCGGCTAGGTCCGTTTCAGCAAGAACTTTTGAAATGCCCGCAATACCTTATGGAATCGGAACAATAGATAATGGCCCACCAGAAGATACCGTGTTCGGTCCGATCGATAATGTGCCTCCCTTCGTAGGGAATCTTCCTGGAGGTGGAAATAGTGATACGGGAAATAGCACAGTCGGTGCAAACAATAACAATGATCGAAACTTTACCGGCAGTGGTGGAATCGTGAGTTTTGGCAACGCCGGTGGTGCGAATATTCCACCTGGACGAATAGATGTACCCACAGGAAGCACAGCAGGCATGGGAGGAGGAAGTCCATTAGCTGGTGGTACGGTGAGTTGGAATACAGGAAATGAAGTTCAAGTTATCTGGATAGGTCAATCATGCAGTTCATGTGTTTTAGCTGGCATGGGTGGCATGGGTGGCATGGGTGGCGGTAGTGGTAATTATTCATTCCAACAATATGAAAATATTTCTACGGGCGCCATATCAACGAGTCAAAGCATTTTGGGTACTGCGCCGCTAAATTGGTTATCAACACCCTTTGGTCCAGCGCCTTAAACACTTAATAATTGTTTTAATATTCTGCTATGTCCTTCAATTTTGTAATGCTATTTATGCATAAACAACTTTAATTCTCTGTTGTATCTTATTGTTTAAATGGAATTAGTACTCCAAACTTCTCTTTGTTAGCTAAACGATTGATAATTCAGGTTTTTCAACCTATAATTTGTTTAACAATAACAAACAAATATTTGCATAAGACGCATTAGTGAACTCCTTTCTAATCTTTAATTTCGCAATAAATTTGTGTTGGTTTAACTGGCTTTATTTTTAAAAATATTTGCTGAGTTATTCGTGGGGAATTTCAAATGGGGTTATTATTGTAGTGCGATTAACGCATTATATTTTTCTACTGTGTTGCTACTTTGCGCCGTCATTAGCAGCTCCCCCTCCCATGCCTTTTGATAGCTGGAATAACCAGGGTGGTACTATTCAAGTCGCGTGCCCCGCAGGTTATACCTGTAATGAAAATGTTGTAAGCGATAACATGATTCAGCGGATATTAACCCGCAATAACTCTGGTGAAACTTATGTACATGTCATTATCGATGATAACTCTAATGGCCAACATCAATCAGAAACTTTTGTTAATGCATCAAACGATAGTGGAAACTCAATTCCACTTACACCTGTAGATGAGTTGGGCGTTGTAATACCTGTCGTACCTATTCCTGGCCAAGATACCATTGAAGAGCTGAATATATCGTCAATTAATTCAGGCATTGCAACAAAAATGACGATTAATCAGACTGGTCCAACAACAATGAACTATTCTTATGTTTTAAATACAGGTTGGGCAATCAATCCAAATCAACCGGCTTTTGAATTGCAGCATCATGTAACAAACACGACACCACAAGGTATTTTTTTCGATTATGTATTTGATTATACGCAAAATCGAAATGCCGCTAATCAGGTTACAGGCTGGTTATATGGCATTAATCAGTTTGTGCAGAACTCTGCTGTTATTGGTCCCGGCAATGGTGGTACACAAGATGACCATCGATTTGTATTGCGCCGTGCATCCGGTGACTTTATTACTGCAGGTTCTGCAACATTACCACCATCCGCCGGTATGGGTATGGGCGGTATGGGAGGTGCGGGCGGAGTGAATCCTGCTGGTGGTGGAGACGCCCCACCGACAGGAACCATAATTCCCAATCCACAAGCAACGCCCTTTCCCAATCCACCGGGTGCACCTACAGGTAATCCAGCTGGAATGGGAGGCGGTGGTGGGGTACCTCCTGGTGGAACGGTAAATTGGAATACGGGGGACGAAGTTCAAGTGATTTGGATAGGCCAAGTCTGTCCTGGATGTATGATTGGCATGGGTGGCATGGGTATGATGGGAGGCTCGGGATCATTCGGATTTCAACAATATGAAAATCTGAATAATGGTGAGATGGCTGCATCTAGATCGATAGTAGGCACTGCCCCCTTTACTTGGACAAATCCGCCATTTGGCCCTCAACCTGGTTTATAAATTTATCGCTTTATATGCCTTATATAATTCCCGGCTTTTTAGTGGTTTATCGCCTAAAAGTTTTTTTATATTAATATGTGTTAAACGATGTGCCGTTTTCAATACATCACTTTGCCCTATTTTATTTAAATCAAATGCAATAAGGTGTTCTCCTTTAAATTGCATTTTATTCTTTTCTTCAAAGACGGATTCTACGAAACCAAGTTCAGGAATATAAGAATAATACTTATGTGGCTCAATAGCTTTATGGTTTTCTGCATCATGACTTAAATGAATCTCATATCCCAAAGATTGCAACATTTGTTTCTCAAATAATCTTAAAACGACTTGCGTTGAAATATTATCATTTAAAGCATGTAACGTATCAGTGTAAGCGTCAAATAACTCCGGCATAGCATCAAGTGTATGTGTTAAACGAATAATTAACTCATTTAAATAGAGAGCCGGATAAATGGCTTCCTGATGAAGATGAATAGTCGTACTCTGAAACTCTGCGCTGGTAAGTGTGCCCAGTTCTGAACGACGGACCCAGGATAAGTTTAATAATTGAAAATTTTGAAGTATGCTTTTTAGGGAAGATTTTTTTTGTTTTACACCTTTCGCAATTAAGGACAAACGACCAAAATCACGACAAAATATATCGACAATAACGCTGGTGTTTCGATAGGGGCGCTGATGTAGAACAAATGCGGGCTGAAAAAAAACTTGCTCTTTATCCATAAAATTCTAGAAAAATATAATAGCCTGGACCTCGATAAACTTAACATTAATCATCAGAATACCCTAAACTTCGAAGTGCGCGAATGTCATCAGACCAACCTTCTTTTACTTTCACCCAAAGCTGTAAGAAAACTTTATGATCAAATAGCTTTTCCATATCTTCTCTAGCTTGGCTACCAATGATTTTTAGGTTTTCGCCTTTTTTACCGATTATTATCGCTTTTTGACCTTTTCGTTCAACCCAAATAGCCGCAGATATATCATACAACCCACCCTCTTCTTTGAATTGTTCTATTTCTACTGTAATCGCATAAGGTAATTCCTGACCCAGTTTTCGCATCAATTTTTCACGAATAATTTCCGATGCTAAAAATCGTGAACTTCGATCGGTAATTTGGTCTTCTGGATAAAATTGCTCACTTTCTTGCAAATAAGTTCTTGAAATATTTTCGAGTGATTTAACTTCCTTCCCCGTTTTGGCAGAGATTGCAATTACATGAGCAAATTTCATTTTCTCATCTAACTCTTTTAGGTGAGGTAGCATACTTGCTTTATCCGTAACAACATCGGTTTTATTGATGACAAGAATTACAGGTGTTGGGCTATGTTCTAATTTCCGTAATACCGCTTCATCTTCTTTAGTCCACTTGGTACCTTCTACTAAAAATAAAATGACATCAACATCATGCAAAGTCTGATTAGCGGATCGGTTCATATATTGATTCATCGCATTTTTAACATTGATATGCATGCCGGGGGTATCCACATAAATCATCTGCGAATCATCGGTGGTTTTGATGCCCAATATATTATGGCGGGTTGTCTGTGGTTTACGTGAAGTAATACTAATTTTTTGACCCAAAATGCGATTGAGTAAGGTTGATTTCCCGACATTGGGGCGACCAACGATAGATATATAGCCACATTTCATTTTATTTTATTTTTCCGTATTAAAGTAAGCGCAGCTTTTGCTGCAGATTGTTCTGCTCGCCTGCGACTACTGCCCTCACCTTTGGTTTGAATAGATAAAACAGGTATATGACAATTGACAACAAAATGTTGCAAATGTGGATCACCGCTTACAGAGTTCACTTGATAATCTGGCAAATTATATTGCCGGGATTGTAAATATTCTTGTAAACGACTTTTTGGGTCTTTTAATTCTTTATTGCTCACGGCTTCTACTTTTGCATCGAATAGTTTAAGTATTAGTGTTTTTGCAGATTCATATCCACCATCCAATAATACCGCCGCTATTAGTGCTTCTAAGGCATCTGCAAGAATTGATGCCCTTCGATGGCCCCCACTTTTAAGCTCCCCTGAGCCAAGCTGGATATATTCACCCAAACTTAAATCTCGGGCTATTTCGGCTAAGGTGTCTTTTTTAACAAGTGTTGCGCGATAACGGCTTAATTCACCTTCCGTTGCAGTTGGGTATTGTTCATAAAGCGCATGTGCTACAACAAAGTTTAATACACTATCACCTAAATATTCAGCTCGTTCGTTATGTTGTGAACTCGCGCTTCGATGAGTTAAGGCAAGTTTTAAGAGTTCAGGCCGAGAAAACTGATAATTAATTTGTCGACATAACTTGGAGGTATCTGATTTCAAAGATTTATCTCTTGAGAATTTTTGAATGAAATAACAAATTCAATGTTACCCATGAAAGGTTTACGTACTTCATATTCAATATTAATCGTATCAGTATTATTTTTACCACCAGAGATGTTTATATGATTTTCCGTTATCCGTGTAACATTATTATTTTTTAAACGAGCAATAAGTTTAGACTTAAAATCTTTAGGTGGTATTTTGTTATTGTTTATTTCGCCAACTATAGATTCTAAACTATGTTCCACATTAAAATTTTCGATATACAGGGGCACAATTTTTATTGTATTAGTAACAACAAAAAGCGCAATTGCAACCATAATTAATAAAGAAACAATTGTTATACCTTTCTGTCTTTTTTTATTTTTATTCATAATATTATCTCTAATTGTTGCGGATTTCCCGAATAGAGCAGGTTAATACAGTGCTTCCTTTATTATTTATTCAATACTGTCTCCAATCCTCGACCACTCAATGCCACCGTCTTCGAAATTCCAGTTCATCCATATCATAAACGCTTTGCCCACCAAGTTAGTTTCAGGCACCGTACCCCAAAAACGGCTATCGTTGCTATTATCTCGGTTATCTCCCATTACAAAATAGTTGTCTTCTGGCACTAACCATTCGCCACTAAATGAAGGTCGAGTTGAATCAATGAGTATTTCATGTTTAACATCACCACCTAAATTTTCACTTAATTTATTGGCACCTGGGATGGGTAAACCGTCTTTTGTTTCTGTATAAGGCCCAATCATACTGGAAGCCATACGTTTACCATTAACGTAAACATCTTTGCCGCGATATGAAATCTTATCGCCCGGTAAGCCAATGACCCTCTTTATATAGTCAATTGATGGATCTTTAGGATAACGAAATACAACGACATCACCTCTCTCTGGCTTACTAACATTAATCACTTTAAAGTCGATTACTGGTAAACGAATTCCATAACTGAATTTATTAACCAAAATAAAGTCACCCACTTTTAGTGTTGGAATCATAGATCCTGAAGGAATACGAAAAGGTTCAATTAAAAATGATCGCAATATTAAAACTATGAGAATAACGGGGAAAAACGACCTGGCATATTCAACAAGCACAGGTTCTCTTTCCTCTTCATTAATAACTTCATCTTTATCTGCACCGGTGTAGGTTTCTCGCAAGTTCTTAGCTGCTGCCAAGCGTTTAGGTCGCCACAGATATATATCGACAAGCCAGATCGCACCTGTGACTAGCACAGCGATAAACATTACAGTTGCAAAATCAACATTCATTTTATTAGTTAGTCCTTAGTGTTAATTATTTATCTACTTGCAATACTGCAAGAAATGCTTCCTGAGGAATTTCGACATTTCCAACTTGCTTCATCCGTTTTTTACCGGCTTTTTGTTTTTCCAAGAGCTTGCGTTTACGGCTGGCATCGCCTCCATAGCATTTTGCCGTTACATTCTTACGCAAGGCCTTCACTGTAGTCCTTGCAATAATATGAGAGCCAATAGCTGCCTGAATTGCCACATCAAACATTTGACGTGGAATAATTCCCTGCATTTTTTCAACTAAAACCTTGCCACGCGCATAAGATTGATCTTTGTGTACTATGATTGACAAGGCATCAACAATTTCACTATTAATCAGAATATCTAATTTTACCAATTCTGCCGCCTGAAACCGCTCGAAATGATAATCTAATGATGCATAACCTCGACTCGTTGATTTTAATCGATCAAAAAAATCAAGAACAACTTCACTCATTGGTAATTCGTAAGACATGGCAACTTGATTGCCAAGATATTGCATTTTAATTTGAACACCGCGTTTTTCTATGCACAAATTAATGACATTACCGACATATTCTTTAGGTAATAAAATATTTGCGGTAATTATTGGCTCACGTGTTTCCAATACCTTATTTGGCTCTGGTAATTCAGATGGATTATCTATGCTAATAATCTCATCATTTTTCAATAAGATTTCATACACTACTGTGGGTGCAGTAGTTACCAAATCCAAATCATACTCTCGTTCGAGGCGTTCCTGAATAATCTCCATGTGTAAAGTGCCAAGAAATCCACATCGATAACCTAAACCCAAAGCCTGAGAAGTTTCTGGCTCATAAAATAAGGCAGCGTCATTTAAACGAAGTTTGGCTAATGCATCACGTAAATTTTCGTAATCTTCACCACTAACGGGAAACAATCCAGCGAAAACCTGTGGTTGAATAGGTTTAAAACCGGGTAATGTGTCAGAGGCCGGGTTATCCACATACGTTAATGTGTCACCAACGGGTGCGCCATCAACATCCTTAATGCCTGCAATTACAAAACCCACTTCTCCAGCAGATAAACATTCTGTTACTTCTCGTTTTGGTGAAAAAATACCAACAGATTCGACTAAGTGACTCTCCTTGGTCGACATGACTTGCATTTTCTTTTTTGCGCGCAATGTCCCCTGCACAATCCGAACAAGAGAAACGACGCCTAAATAATTATCAAACCAAGAATCAATAATCAGCGCTTGTAACGGTGCTTCAGGATCACCTTCTGGCGCTGGAATATTTTCGATTAATGATTCAAGTAAGTTTTCAACCCCGAGACCCGTCTTAGCGCTAATTTCTAATGCACCGGTTGCTTCTATGCCAATTATTTCTTCGATTTCCTGCTTTACATTCTCTGGTTCAGCCGCAGGTAGATCAATTTTATTTAAAACCGGTAAAACTTCTAAACCCTGTTCAATAGCGGTATAACAGTTTGCGACACTTTGTGCTTCTACACCTTGCGCAGCATCTACCACCAACAATGCGCCTTCACATGCAGCTAATGAGCGGGATACTTCATAGGAGAAATCCACGTGACCAGGTGTATCAATGAAATTAAGCTGATACTCATCACCATCTTTTGTTTTATAATTAAGCGTAACACTTTGAGCTTTAATGGTAATTCCGCGTTCACGTTCCAGTTCCATGGAATCTAGCACTTGGGAATCCATTTCACGGGCACTTAATCCACCGCATATTTCGATAAATCGATCAGCTAAAGTTGATTTTCCATGATCTATATGAGCAATTATGGAAAAGTTTCTAATATGTTTAATTTTTGACAAACTACGGGTTCGCTTTTAACTTATTGATATTGCATGTAAAAAAGGCATTTCTTTTAAAAAGAAACGCCCTTCGAGAAATATTGTTATTTTACTTTAATTTTTAATTATATGCACACTTATGAATCACGGCCATATTCATCATCATAGCGTACGATATCATCTTCCCCTAGATAACTTCCTGACTGCACTTCAATGATTTCTAAAGGAATTGTACCTGGATTTTCCAAGCGATGTTTAATACCTAATGGAATATAAGTTGATTGGTTTTCAGATAATAAGAAAACATCGTCGCCTTTAGTCACCTTAGCGGTTCCAGTAACGACTATCCAATGTTCAGCTCGGTGATGATGTTTTTGTAAAGAAAGCCGTGCATTTGGATTGACAACGATACGTTTTGCTTGATAACGTGCGCCATTATCGATGCTTTCATAATGTCCCCAGGGACGAGACACCTTACTGTGAGTAATAATTTCTTGGCGGTTTTTATCAGCTAATTGTTTAACTATACGCTTAACCGATTGAGAAGCCGTTTTTTCTGCCACCATTATCGCATCGGCAGTTTCTACAACTATAACATCTGATAATCCAATAACAGAGACCATTCGACCATCAGCAATCACCATAGAATTTTTAGTTTCATCCAGGAAGACATCTCCCTTGATAACATTGCCATTGGAATCTTTATCCGAAATGTTCCACAGACTATCCCAGGATCCTACATCAGACCAACCAGCATCCAGCGCGACAACAGCACCGCTAAAGCTATTTGATTTCTCGTCATCAGTTACATGCTCCATGACTGCATAATCAATGGATTCACTCGGGCAAGCTTTAAACAATTCTGAATTGACACGAATAAAATCGAGGTCAGAAGCCTTGTTTTCGTAAGCTGCTTGAGTTGCTTCAAATATGTCTTGTCGAAAATGCTTTATGGCATTCAACCAAGTTTTGGCACTAAAAAGAAATAAACCACTATTCCAAACATAATCGCCACTGGCTACGTATGTTTCAGCGGTTATACTATCGGGCTTTTCTACAAAAGAATTAATACGATAGATATTCTTTTGAAGTTCTTTGGCTTGCTTAATATAGCCATAACCTGTTTCCGCGTGACTAGGTACAATTCCAAAAGTCACAAGGCAATTTTCATTTGTATAGTGCAAGCCAGAAATGATTGCTTCTAAGAACAAGGGTTGATTTTGTATGACATGATCTGCAGGCATAACTAACATTAAACCTTCTGGATCAATTTGTTGAATATGCAAGGCGGCAAGACATAGAGCTGGTGCAGTATTTTTGCCAACAGGTTCTAAAATTATTTGAGCATCTTTAATACCAATTTCACGTAATTGCTCAGCAACTAAAAACCGATGACTTTCATTTGTTATGACAATTGGAGTCGCAATTTCGACATCATCTTTTGTAGTATCTGAAACATGTAATCGTTGAATCGTCGCTTGCAATAAAGTATTTCCATTCACCAGAGTGAGCAACTGTTTCGGATACTCTTCTCGAGACAATGGCCATAAGCGTGTTCCAGATCCACCACACAGTACGACTGGATATATCTTCTTTGTCATTTAAATTACCACTTAATAATCAATTATTCGTCACTGAATCAGAGTTTTGTTCTTTTTGTTTTTTTAGAAATGCCAACAAAAAAGCTAGGAATACACCAAGCATAAAACCTACAATCGTACCTAAAATTGCCATTAATTTTTTCTTAGGTTTAATTTGTTCTTCTGGAACCACGGCTGGATCAATTATTTTAAAGACAAACTCATCCCTTACATTGGCTAGCATGATATTTTTTGTTTGCGCTTCAATTAATCGAAATATAGCCTGCCGCATCTCGACTACACTGGTTTCTTGCAGTTCGTTTTTTAAATATTCAATACTTTGCTGGGCCTCTTTAATCGCAGCTGCTTTTTGATGAGAATTAATACGTTTAACTAATTCATTTGCCCACAGAGTCGCTATTTCGGGGTCTTTCCATTCAATTGAAAGGGCTAACATTCCAGTTTTTTTGTCTTCAGATATTGAACGAATATCGCTATGAAATAATTTGTAAGCTTTCCATGAAGTAGGTTTGTCTTTATCACTTTCAACTTTCCAGTTTTCACTGTTTTTATCCCACATGTCAGCAAACAATATGGGCATCAAGTTTTTTTCTTTTATAAATGTATCCGTAAACAATCGACTATTTAACGTGGCAATCGCTTCCTCAGTTTTCCCTCCGCCACCACCTAAACTCACGCCAGCTAGTGATGCTAAACCACCAAACTGTCCAGCTAAAGCTGATGCAGCACTTTTATCCTCTGATGCGGGAGCAAGTGTTACTTCTGCTCGATATATTGGTGTCAGGGAAAATGCATATGCTATGGTTCCAGCAGCAGAAGTGATAGTAAGTAAAATAATTAACCATTTATAACGCATTAATATACGCCAATAATCGAGCAAATTTATTTCATCATCTTCCACTGGCATTTGCGTTGGTAGATAATAAACGGGAGTTTGATTCGGTTCTGAATTATTCGCTTGATTTGTAGTCATAAGTTTATCCTATTGAAACAAACCCACAGTGTTCCAAGCAGCAGCTGATAAACCGAGCTGATATAAGATTTGTGAAACATCGGTCCATAGTTTTAAATTACTAATTCTATCTGCGTCTAATGGGACGACCACTGTGTCTCCTGGAAGTAATTCTAACTCATCTTCGGCCCAACTGCTTTTCGCAGATTGCACTGCCCCGTTTGCTCTAACGACATAGATATTATCATTATCAGCTGTTCTACTTGTTCCGCCACTCAATTCAATATATTCATCAACAGACAAATTTTCATTAAACAAATGAGAAGTGGGATGAAAGACTTGCCCAATAACACTAATTTCTTGCATTTTGGAAGGAACAAATAACTTATCGCCTCCTCGAAGAAATATCGGCCTATTCTTGTCTTCAGAATCCAAAATTTGTTGTAAATCTATCACTAGCCTGCCAGCAGCTTCAGTACCTTTCAACTTAGTTAATAATTGATTAGCTGTACCTGCGCTTTGAATTTTTGTGGGATCACCCGATCGTTCGAGGCTTATCGTTGCAAGTTCAGCTTCTAAATTTGCTGCCATAGCATCAAGCCTTTCCTGCTCCCTTTTGCGTAGATCTTCACGAATAAATACTGCACCCGGTGGATATGAAAACTTAGTCACACCACCTGCACGTTTTATTAAATCACGCAAAGTCTCACCTCGTTGAATTGCATATTCACCAGGGAAATTAATTTCGCCAACTAATTCAACTCTATCCTCTTCTTGCCATAAAGGTATTTCTTTAATATTTAATAAATCGTATGGCTCCAACAATAGATTTGCTTCTTCATTGCCTGACAGAGCTTCATGTAAATTAATATTTCGATGTATAATTTCTCGAGGTTTACCAGGTTTAGATATATATCGAGTCAACTCCGCGTCAAGCGTATAGGCGGACTCAGTTAGGCGTCCCCCAGCATTAACAAGGTCAGCTATTCGCATATCATTAACCAATGGATAACGGCCTGGTCCTCGAATCATTCCAGTAACACGCACTATTTTACTGTGTTCGGTAGAATCTGCTTGCGATATTAATTGCTCGACGACCGGTTTAATTTGCAAAATTCGTTTATCATCAAGACTGAATACAAGTATTTCATCGCGTGGCTGTAAACTAATATTTGAATTAGAATTTTTATTCAAAAATATTTCTGTCAAATTGGATGTAATAATTTGTAATTTAAACTCAGGTGGGGGATATCTTTTTATCAGTACATATTCTGAATCAGCTTGTGGTCTTAATGATCGAATATTAGGAATAATATCACTGATTTTTAACGCTGGTGTCCATTGAAAAGTTGAAGGTTTCATCACCTCGCCATTCAATGTAACCGTATTTTCCTGGCGATCTAAGACAGAATCTACTGTGATTACATCACCAGCTTGTATTGCAAAATTTTGTGATGTTTTATCTTTTAAATTTAGTTCGATTAGTTTTTTCTCAACACCTTCAACGCGCTCAATCTTTATATTTCCTTGAATAGCTGTGGGTAAAAGACCTCCTGCTAACGCCAACATATCGATAAGCTTCGATTCTTTGTTTAATTCATAAATAGCAGGGCGTCGTACTTCACCCCCAATTGAAACGCTACGTTTAATGGTTGGAACATGAATAACATCCCCGGGTTGTAGACGTATGTCTTGTTGGTTATCACCTTTTAACAATAAATTATACAAGTCCAATATTCCAACAGAATTACCTGATCGTTTTAATACAATGTGCCTAAGTGAACCAATGTCGGTAACCCCTTCACCAAACATTAATGCACTTGTCATAGTGGAAAGACCGCTAACGGAATAACTACCGGGTTTTTCTACTTCACCAAGTACAAATATCCGAATGCTTCTTAATTGGCCCAAACTAACAAAAGCATCGACACCAATTAATTGTTTTTTAATTCGCTTTTTAATATCTCGCTTTAATTCATCAAAGTTTAATCCACTAACCGGAAACGTTCCTATACCTGGTATGGATAATGTACTATCGCGTGAAATTTCCAATAAATGTTCTTCATTTTCCTTTCCTAATAACTGTATATGTATTTGATCACCAGGACCTACTACATAATCCTTTGGAACAGGCATTGATGAATCTGCACCCATTTGTTCTGGCATTTCTTTAAACAACTCATAACCAAATGGTTTGAGCTCTGTGAGTCCAAATTTTCGTAAAGGGAGCAATAATACTTTTATTGAATATTGCTGTAATAAAGGTTCAAGATTTATTCTTGCAGCGGCCTGCATGTCAGTTAAACCAGCTAGGGCGATTTTGCCAATGCCAGAAATTT
>Ga0316207_10000541_pt1 | contig 58513 bp, 45 predicted proteins | sample 6weekpyrite_MG_FD_204943 | JGI IMG/M metagenome (GOLD analysis project Ga0316207, IMG submission 204943) | Microbial mat bacterial communities from mineral coupon in-situ incubated in ocean water Damariscotta River, Maine, United States -... | ecosystem: Environmental > Aquatic > Marine >...
CCGCTCAAGGCTAATTTCACCGCATCAACCTTGAATTCTCTGGTATATTTCTTATTTGCCATTTGGACACCTCTTTTTTCAATAGTTTATCTTGAAAATCCGTGTCCGTTAATCGGGGTACACCTCAACAGTCTCAATCTCTACAGCACAGTCTCTTTAAACCGATAGGATGCTGGAGTTATTAATTTCATGAGTCAAGACCATAAGACAAAAAGCTATCCCACTCTTATTCCTAATAGCACTACACGTCATTAACTAGTTACTTACTTATCCAGAACGCTAGACATACAAGTCATTAACCTAGAGTACTGTAAAGCCTGACTATAATGCTCTAATATCCGCTTACGAGCAGCAATAGAATACTGCTGTCGGAGAGGCTCATTTTGATCTATTTGAAGAATCAAATTTGCCAGCTCTGCGCTATTTCCTGGTTCAAAAGACAAGCCAGTCTTGCCCCCATCGATTGTCTCCGTCAATCCCTGCAAAGCGGATACTAAGAGCGGCAGGCCGCACGATGCCATTTCAAGCGATGACATTGGAAATGAATCCCAACCAGTGGATGCAATGACTCCAATGTCACATCCTCCTGCGATTTTATCAATATCATTCCTATACCCACCAAAGGTGACACTATTTTTTGCTCGGGTACCTTCTAGAGCTTCCAGGAACTCCCGTTCCTCCCCAGGGCGATTACCACAGATAAGGAAGTGCCAATCATCTTCACAATGCATTTCTTTTAATTTAATAGCCGCCTCAATAATAACCATAACGCCCTTTCTGGCCTCCATATGGCCAGTATAAAGTGCGACCTTGTGAGCCTTGGAGATATTAAACTTTTCGGCTAAATAGCATTTTGCATTTGGGATGGGTTTAAATCTATCGGTATCAACACCTGTCGGAATAACAACTGTATTTCTTTTTAAAATGCCTCGACCATGCACTGCCAACGCCCGCATCGCTTCAGATTCAAAAATAAACAAATCAGGTTTGTTTTTTGCCAATGCAACCTCAATTCTTTTTAGCAACAACATTAACTTATTATTAAAACTGCTTATAGGAGACCCCCAATAAGAGATAATGGTCTGTACACCTGCAGCCCGCAACATGCTACATGTAGAGGATTTCACCTGTAAGTCAAAAACAAGCGCGGAAGTTATGCCGTTGCTTTTTATGTAACAACTAGCCCGCTCAAGCATTTCCTGATCCTGACTTCCCATATCTATCTGAATTACATTATCGAACCCCTTAGGCAAACTTTCAGGCATACCTGACTCAAGGTCCTTAAATGAAAAATGCACTTTTTCTTGCCCGCCATATAAATCACACGCCACCTGAAAAAATATTTTTTCTAATGGCGACATTGCATACCCCGCATTAGATGGCGTATGAAAAACCACGATCATTGCTGACACAGACATCTCCTGATGAATTCAATTTATAGCTGTTGAATAGTCATACAACATCACTACAGCCGTCTTAACATTACCCAGACACCCTTTTTGCTGTCGCCTTCATATAGAATTCAAAGAGATTTTCTACACTCAACTGAATATGAGAAAAGATTACTCGAAACCGCGCGGCGCTTCTTCCATACGGGTCATTAATCGATAGTGTTGGATAATCACCCCATGCGCCTAACAGAGTAACCTGAAAGCCCACATTGCTATGAATTTCCCTGACTCTTCTTAGATGATTTGGCTCCATAACAACAACCAAGTCTGAATCAAACAACTCTAAATTTTTCAGCTCCGTAGAGCATATGTGCTCCATGTGATAGCCAAACTCTTTTGCTATTCTATTGGCCATAGGGTCTGGGCGATCTACCCCAGAAGCCTCTATCCCTGCCGAAGTAATTACGATGTTACTATTGTTTGCTAATGCAACAATTTCTGCAAATGGGCTCCTGCAAATATTCCCAACACAGACAAAAACAATCCTATTGATACGTGAAAAATCCAATTCTTTGGCTCTTTTCAAATAACTATGCTTCACTATTTTATTAAATGCGGATAATGCAGCGGTCCTTCGTATTCCGTAAATATCTTCAACCAGACATTTCAACCTTCCAGAATGGAATCGGTCAGCAATAAAGTCAAGCTTAGAAAGCATCATATTCTGAGTATAATTATCTATTGGCATACCTAATCTAGGCAAAATCAACGGGGCATCGCTATTACGCTCCAGCTCATTAAGCATCATATAGGTATTCTGTGTTGTAAAGGCAAGTTCAATTCCACACTTACGCAACATCTGAAGGTGACTCTGTTGGTAATCAACTTGCTCGCCATTCGGATAAATAAATAAAGGAAGCGGAACAATATGCCTTCTTAATTCTTGAATTGACCCATAAATCTCTTCTTTCGCACGTTCATCAGACAAGTTTGCTAAAATATAATGGCTTTTGGTATGAGAAATGAAATTAACCCCCGCCCCTTCTAGCCGTACCACATCACTCCAATTACATGGTAAATACTTATTCGGCGCACTCTCTGGTAACTGGACATCCAACTTTGATTCTAGCATTCTCGTATATTCATCAATCTGTTCTTCCGGTATTTTTTTCAAGCGCTCACGCACAACTCTCATCGCAGAAAATTTGCTTTCAACACCCGAAAAATTGAACGTACGCGTATCCTCACCCTTTATTTTCAGTGACAGATTTTTCTCATTTGTTTCTTCAAATAAATAGCGAATTTTTGCATCCCACGGCCAACTACAGCCTGAAACGAAATCAGTAATGATTGCCACAGATACAGGGCAGTTATTTTTCTGAAAGACAGGAACTCCTTTTTCAATTTGATCAAGATACCCATCATCCATCGTAAAGAGAAACCTATTTCTCAAGACACCATGAGGCATTCTAATTTGCTGGCAGAGCTCCTCCATCCCCATCGGGACATAGCCACTTTTCTTAAGCTTTTTCAAGAATTGATCTATCGCCTGAACTGAGGTCCCTACGATACCGCGCTCCTTGTCTTCAATTCGATGGAGCATAAAAATGGGAATCACCCCCTCAGACAAACTCTGTAAAAAGGGTCTTATTAAATTATGATTTGCCATCATAACTGGCACCGACATGAGCCTGGGTTTTAGACTACGTAACATCAACCTCATTCCTAATTAAAAATAGCCATACCATGGCTATGCACCTCTAAAATATACATATCCATTTTAATGTTAGCAAAACCGTTAAAAAATTAAAGTAAACTAGCTATACTGAGAGTCAATAGGTAGTATTCATGCAGGGCAAGCACATCTTGTGCAAGATGACTATCACCTTCCATACGTAAAACTGATCACCAACATAAGCAGCTAGCTCAGTTGAGCTCTCGTATTATTGACCAAACTCAAAAGAAGGTATACTGACAACATAAAACAGCCAAATCTTAGCATACTTAACACCTTTTCTTAGCCGATATATTGAGAGCGGACAACTTGCCTACCAACATAGTTAAGCAAAATAGCGCGGTAGAGTCTTATATTTATTCATTAAGCCTGCGACAATAACGCGATGAGCAACATACTTATTTTAGATGGAAATCAACGTAGTGCCTTAGCTACTACACGATCATTGGGCAAAAAAGACTGCATTATTTACGTTGTCGATTCCACCCCTCAAAGCCTTGCTGGCTGCTCAAAATACTGCACCAAGTATATTCAATCAATAAATATCCTCACTAACCCTAGACAGTTCACTGAAGAAATTAAAGACATTGCCACCAAATTTGACATTAACATAATACTGCCAATGACAGATATTTCTACCGCAACCATATTGAAACAACGAGAACAGTTTGCCAACATAGGCATTCCTGCACCCTCGTATGAATCTTATAATCAAGCCTCCAATAAAAATTATTTATTTAAGCTTGCAATAAGCCTAGGCATCCCAGTCCCTAAAACAATTTTTATTGACCACATCAATGAGATTGAGCATAAGCTAAATGATTTAACATACCCTGTTGTTATCAAACCCTCAAAATCACGAGTACTAATTAACAACCACTGGATATCAACACAAGTCAGCTATGCGTATTCTCATGACGACTTACAACACCAAATTCAAGACAGCCAATGGCTTCAATCTTTTCCATTTATGGTGCAAGAGTATATTCAAGGCGATGGGCATGGAACATTCACCTTCTATGAACGAGGAAGACCTATAGCTTTTTTTGCACATAAACGTTTACGTGAAAAGCCCCCCAGTGGCGGGGTAAGCGTCTTACGTGAAAGCACTCCAGTCAATCCACTCATGCAAGAAATTTCAAAGAAGCTTCTTGGTCATATCGGCTGGCATGGCGCTGCCATGATTGAGTTCATCGTCAGTAACGATGGCACCCCCTATTTAATAGAGATTAACGGTCGTTTCTGGGGATCTTTGCAATTAAGTATCGATGCAGGAATAGACTTCCCACATCTTGCTTATTTATTAGCGACAAACAAACCACTACCAACTAACATTAACTATAGGCCTCACATACGCAGCCGATGGCTACTAGGCGACCTCGATCATTTATATTTAACACTGAAATCAGATAATAAGAAAATTAGCTTGCCTGAGAAGTTTTCAGCAGTAATTGAATTCATGAAGTTTTATCAAAAAAACACTCATTATGAAGTAAACCGCTTAAATGATATTAAACCCTTTATTTACGAACTAAAAAACTATTTTAAAACAAGTGCATAATGCTATTTCTTACCTAGCAAGCCTTCATATATCGAGCGATAGGAGTTGAGCATTGCATTCATAGAAAACTTCAACTTAGAAACCTCCCAACCATTTTTAGCCAACTTCTCACGCAAGACATGATCGTTCAGCAGACGTTCCAGACTACCCAAGATGGCCTCAGGTGAGCCTGGTTCACACATCAGTGCAGATGAACCGTCCTCTACCATTTCACTTACCCCCCCGCAATCAGTTACTACCATTGGCACGTGAGAAGCCATCGCCTCCGCAACAGAAACTGGACAACCCTCTGAAATTGAGCTCAATAGAAAGATATCAATCCCAGCCAAAAATTCAGGTATATTTTGCCTAAAGCCTAAAAAAAATACGGTCTCGTCTAATGATAGCTCAGACCTTAATGCTGAGATTTCCTGAAATAAATTATTCTCAGTATCCCCTACAACTAAAAACTTAACACGAGGCTCTCGCTGAGCAAGTAAAGCAGCAGCCCTCAGCAAAATATCATATGCCTTAGCTGGTCTTACATTTCCAACTGAACCGATAAGCACGTCAGCACTATTTAAGCCCAACTCTACTTTGAGTTTCTGGTGTTTTTCTAGCGCGTAAGATTTGAGATCGGCACCATTATATATAACCGAAATAGCTTCATCATTTAAAGCAACTATGCCCCTCAAATGAGATAACAAGTCCTTAGAAACCAACACAAGACGATTAGAAAATTTATTAATAATAAAGAACTTTGCTGAAAGAAAGCGCTCACCATCAACATCAACGAGGCCATGAAGGGTGACCACGACAGGGACTCTGGTAAGCAAACTGACTATACTGCAATAGACACCAGAACCTAATAAATGAGCCTGAATCAGATCAATTTTTTCCTTCCGAACGATCTTCATCAACTCAAGAAGGTAGCGGAAATTAAACGATCCCTTAGCATCAACAATATAAGGTTCAAATCCTCGGTGACTCAACTCATCATAAACCCAACCAGTCCCACGTATTACCACTATCGATTCGTATCTATCTGATTGCAATCTGCTCAGAAGCTCAATAAATACAGTTTCTGCTCCCCCGGGTCCCGTTGTATCGATTACATGTAGAATTCTATTCATATTAACCCCGAAATTCTAGCCTTAAACGAAATAGGATCATTCGATACATCATCATGCACCAACATACGTTTAAGCAGAAAATGATCCGTTTTAGTTGTATTCCATCCTTTTTCAGTTGTACACGAATATTGATACTCTTTTCTTAGCTCATTGATAGCATTATGAGTAACATCACCATTTGGATAACAGAACCCACTGACATCAATATTCAGCATGCTCTCAAGATCTTTTTTACACCCTAAAACCTCATCTTCTAACAATTGCTGGTCATAAATTTTGTTAAGTCTATAGTGATTGCGTGTATGCGCACCATAAGAAATTAATCCCGACTCCTCCATTTCCAGCAATTGCTCCTTATTTAGCATTTGGGGATGACTGGCAAATTGACTTTCAATATCTGAAAACACCTTCAGATCTTCGTATATTTCCATATCAGAAGAGCCTTTTAAATGTGAAATAAGCACATCTAAGGCATCGTCACTATTTGCATTCGCAATATCAAACTGATTATTATTAAACCATGCCAGCTGATTTCTATCACATACTTGATTATTCATACTCTTAATATAAGCAATGATTTTCACTACACGCTCAGGCCAAAATTGCTTATTAGTCCCAATCATAGACGATACAAGAAAAATAGTTGCGGGCACCTGTTCACGCTTAAGTATCGGGTATGCATATTCATAATTATCTATCCACCCATCATCAAAAGTAAGTGCAACCGATTTCTTTGGCAACTCTTCACCAGCTCTCGCCTTACAAATCCACTCACTCAAACTGACAATTTGAAAGTGTTGCTTTAACATTTGAATATGCATTTCAAGTGTTTCAGGTCGTATTTTCATGCCAGGCTGCATTAATTCATCTTCCGGGTGTTTTTTAGGCAAAACCCGGTGGTAGCCCAAAATCAACAATCCAGGCTCGTCTAAATCACAATTATGCTTACCATAAAATGCTGCACAATATTCGAGAGCTCGCTTTATCTTTTTCTTTATAATCATTTAAATAATTTCGTTGCTACTAAAAAGTCAAAGGCACTCGGCACAAGCATTGCTCAATGTAAACGCTGAAGAACCAGACACCGCCCGCATCGCCATTAAAAACGTTACTACATAATTCATCAACCCACCATAAGCCTATAAACTAAGCTAAGATTCCTCTCTGTATCTGCTGTTTTTGGCGATAGTAGATAAACGATTGAACCGGAATTATCTCCCGCTAGGTACCCCTGAAGCTCATGCCACTTGGCCTTTATATCTGACCCCGTATTTTCGCCGTCAACTCTGTACCAACTCCAAAGTAAATAACTCTCACCTGTCAGCTTAGATTTCAACTCAACTTTTCTTATTTCATCACCCAGCTCTACACTCATCAACTGCCATTGATCTTTAGCAAACAATCTATTACCGGAAAAAATAATTTCTTTTCCTTGCTGTTGCTTTACTACCATTGCGTGATAAAGCTGCACAGGAGGCTCATATTCGCTCGCAATGTAGACACTCTCAATCGCACCATTAAATTTAGGCTGAAGGTCATATAGTGGTAAAGATGACTGAAACACAGCTGGAATCAAAATATTGGCAGCGATATCCTTGTTTTTAATACCCCTTGTGTTTTCCGCTACCTGGTATTGAAATCCTATAAATACCAACCCCAAAACACTTAAAGACATTGAAAAGAAAAAAGCCGACGTAATTATCCCACCACTTTCACTCAGTGGGGTATCAATTTTCTCCTGACCAATTAAATTGAAACAGCGATCATCCTCCCTGGGCTCTAGTACCTTATTAAAAAAAAAGATCAAAGATATAAACATAAAACCAAAAACACCCCAACCAAGGTTAAAGTGCTCAACAGTCACAAAATAGTGCTGCATGTCTGTTAGCTGACCCGCCACTATGATGATAAAAACACGAACCCAATTTGCCACAATAGAAGCGGTAACGATCACAGTAATCACAAGAAAAATATTCTTTTTGTTACTAAAACTATTGACCGCATACAATATAGCCAAAGGAATCGCGGCCATTAAGTAACTAAATCCACTACAGCTAGGGGCCACCTCAAATGTTCCCGCAGGTATTATAATTTGGAAACCTTCCTTTAACGCAGGAATGCCAACAGCCGTCACCATTAAATACGATATATTTAATGTTATTTCCTGTAAAGCAGGCCCCAAGAAATCCCAGATTGGTAATGCAAACAATAAAAGACTTAAGGGAATGGTTGCTTTCCTGAAAATAGTCCAGCCATAAATCGCTAAAACCAGGCTGGTAATAAAAAAATAAAAAGTGACAACTTGCAGGCTAACAATGGTAACGGCCTCAAAAGCAAAGGCAATTATCATAAATAAAGCAGCTAAACAAAAGCCGATGGTATTCCCTTTTTTTGAAATATCGTTATCAAAGTTTATATTTGTGTACAGTAGGTACAAAGTAACCAGCAACAATAAAAAGCCATGGTTATAGGCACCATGGTCAAAATCAAGCCACTTACTTAATAAAAACTCGGTGCCACTCCTGTAAACGACAATAGAGAGCAGTATCGGCACTGCATACATCAACAGATAACTATATTTAGTCGATTTCATCACTTTCATCCGATACTTCTATTTCAACCTGGCCAATATCATTCGCTCTTCTATGGAAGGTGCTTAACGATGTGAGGCCCCAGACTATTCGCAACAACCAGTGGTAACTTCTTCCACCCCTCTATCGCAATTTTATACTTTGGATTTTGAGGGTTTAGTTGCGGTAATTCACTCCCTTCTGCTAGCCAGTAATTCCAGAAACATTGCTTCGGCCTGGCTCCCCACTGTTTTTTAAACTTATAGGTTGGCCCATCCACCGTCGAACGACCAAAATCAAAAATCTTATAACCTTGTAGAATTGAATACCTCAACACCTCCCAATAAAGCTTCATGTTGATTCCAAGGCGATTATATTCACGAATAGATGATGCCCAGGGTATCTCAATGATTTGTTTATAACCGACCAGAAATGCAGCGGCCACAGGCAAATCATCCAGATATATCACGACAACAAAAGTATCTTTCGGGCGCGCTTCCAGAATATTCTCAAATATTTTTTTTGTGTAAACAGGTGTACCCAAATCACGCATGTTACGAGAAAACACCGCATAAAAATCATCAAGTAAATCGCCCCCCCCTACCTTTGTCGATGCGCCTTCACGTTCAGGGCGCTTAATTTGTGAACGGCGCTTTGCCCCAATCGATTTCGACAAGAGATCGGGGTCGTCTGGCAGCTCAAGCAACATCAATACCTTTTCATCTTTATACTGCCAACCATTCTCACGTGCAGAAAACTCTCTTAATTCCATATGAGATGCGCCAAGTGAACCGCCTAATTTAATTGCATGCCTCAGAAGGGCCTCTTCAGCCTCAGAATTACTCGATAGCACCCCTCCATGATTAAAATAGGGCATCGAGACCATGAAATTACCAAATAGTCGATTTTTAAAATGGACCAGGGGCAAGACACCACAAACGTCACCCGCCTCAGAAACGGCTGCTAAATAGTAGCAACGACTATTAAACACACTGGCCAGCACATTCTTCCACGCGCTTAAGTGATAAACACCTGCCTGGTCATGGTGGTTAACGTAGTCATCCCATTGGGACTCGCCGATTTCTTCAATAGTGGAAATTTTCATATTATTTAGACGCACCTAAATAAATTTCCCCCATCGTTCCCCAGTTAAAATCGCTCAGCAGACGCTGTAAGCGAGACTCCATTCTGTTTAAATTAAGGTAATGCCTGACTCGTGTTTTGACAGGAATCTTCTGTTGGCGTGGCTGCTCTGGGTCAAGCTCCCATGGGTGAAAATAGAAGTTACACGGCTGCCCCTCACTGCTATTCACACACTCTATTGCCCACCTTGATAACGAATAAGGAAACAATCTAAAATAGCCCCCGCCGCCACATGGGATGTTACGCCCAAACATCGCAATGGTTGAGACAGGGATCTCCAGCATTTTTAACTCAGGAATGTCATATTTAAAGCGTGGGGCATCGGGTATACCATACAGATCATGTTTGATTGGATAGACACTGGAGCTATATCGGTAGCCTTCTTCTGCTAACAGTTCATGCGCCCACAAAGTTGAATCGACGATTGAGTAACTTGGTGCACGGTACCCTTTCACCTCAACTCCACCAATTTCTTCAAGAATTCTTTTGGTTGTTCTGATCTCTTCTCTAAATTTCGCTCTATCCAACATCGTGATACGGCGATGACTGTATCCATGACTTGCCAGCTCATGACCACCATCAACAATTTCGCGTACAAGCTCAGGATAACGGTCAGCAACCCACCCCAGTACGAAAAAGGTTGCTTTCACATCTGCATCGGCAAAAAGCGCCAACGCCTTGCGAGTATTATTTTCGACCCGACACGCTAATCGATCCCAGTCAGCCCTGTCGATAACGGACTCAAAAGCTGACACCTGGAAGTAATCTTCCACATCCACACTCATTGCATTTGTAATCTTATTACGGGTTACCATTTATCTTATTCACCATGAAATTCAAAGTTATAAGTCGTAAATCTCAATCCCAGGTCTTTCAGGCTCTTCCTTTGCTCTTTTGCTCTTTTGCTCTTTTGCTCTTTCCCCTCTCTACTGCTTTTCTCCTGGATTCCGACCATGCACTGAAATAATGGAATAATAAATCCCTCAAAACAAAACATTTACAAACAGCCCAACTTGTTGCTGGCGATACGCCTGAATAGCCGCACCCGACCGACTAGATATTGAATATTCGCCGCCTATCGAGACCATCTTCGTAGATTTGCTCTCAATTCTCACCAGCGCATAATTCAGACGATCATCGCCCACCTGGTTATTAAGCTCACGATCTAGAACAGAAAGCTCAAGATCTAATGAACTCTTCGCGGTAATCGACCAGTTCCAGTTTGCGACAACGGAGTCAATAATCTCCTGATTTAAGCTCAACTGAAAATCACGGATTTCATGAGAGGCCAATAACTCACCGCGGCTCCTTGCCCATTGAAAATAGATGCGCGCATCGCTACGCCTGACTTTAAAAACCTCGTTGGCCAGAAAGGTATCTCCTAAATTATCGAACTGAGCAATAACACCGGTTTGTACGCTAGCGCGATTAATCTCTATTGCACTTTGAGTAATGTCCGTGCGGTAACCGACCTCAACCCCCGTGCGTAAATTATATCGATATAACAACCGTAGTGAGGCTGTATTGCCAAAGTAACGCTCACCTATTAAACCATTAAGTGTAATCTTTCGCGTAGGCATCGTCTCAAATCCGACCTCGCCAAATCCACCTCTGGTCTTCTCCGTCGTCGCGCGATCATAACGACCCTCTTCATAACCCACATTCAACAGCCACGCCCAGGTTGCGTTCATCTGGTAACGACTATCAAGCCGAAGCTCATCAAACTCAGCCGGCCTAGTACTGAGTTGGCTCTCAGTTCTGACCCCATTAAACGAAAGATCAACGCTGAAAATTGCTCCATTTCCACCATAACTTGTCAGGGCAGTAAACATCTGAGTCTGGCTATCGTTTATTCCTGCTATTTCAAAGCGGGTATCTCGATAGTTATAATCGATTCGTGAGCGCCAGCGTGAACTCCACTGCTTCAGCAGGTAAGGGTTAATATTATAAGTACTAACATCTGTACGATTGCTGATTAACGAGAGATTATTCGCTGCAACCGCCTGCTGCTCCGATATTGCACTTTGCGTTCTATTTGCAGCCAGATCTAAAAAGAGTAAATCAGACGAAAGCTCTGAATTTGTCGACGCGTTATATTGTTGAAAACTGCGCGTTTCATCGGCACGACGGTAGGTGAGATGCTGATAGCGCGCCTCTAATTCCCCCCGGTGCCGACGCGAGGTAAGTGTCAATGCAATCTCAGGCTGAATTTCGGTGATGGTATCTTCCTGGCTCAATTCATCAGCAGTCAGCTCACGATTATCTGTCCAGTACTGTGAAATCTGAATAGACGGGGAAAACTCAATGCTTGCGCAGGCAGGAGAAATGCCAATCAACAGTGGCGTCCAGACAAACAGATAAGCAGCACGCCGCATCGATATCATAAAGCTCAACCCACCCTGGACTCTTCATCTCCGGAATAGTAATAACCATAGCCATCATTTTCAGCCAGCGCGCCACCCTGGCGCTTATTAAGCACCAGGCCGGTCGATGTTTTTTCTGTTTCTATACACATGAGCGCTTGCTGAATAAGCGATTGCGATGTTTTATCCGCCTCGACCACAATGATAGCCTGCCCGGCATAGTGAGAAAGAATTTCAGCATCATTTGCAGCGAGTAGAGGGGGGGAATCCATCAGTATGATTCTATCTGCATAACGTTCAGATATTTCAGCAGTCAGACACTTCATGCGATCCCCGGCTATTAACTCAGCCGTATGTGTATGGGCTCGCCCTGCAGGAAAGATTTTTAGCTGGGGAATGGCGGTATTGATTATCACATCTTCAACATTTTTATCACCCTCCAGCACATCCACCAGCCCCGGCAGCTCGTCCACACCAAATACCTTACTCAAAGAGCGCCGTACACAGTCCACATCCATAAGCATCACCGTGATATCACGCTCAAGGATCATATTCAGGGTCAGGTTAATGGCACAAAATGTCTTCCCCTCTCCCGGAATAGCGCTACTAATCATCACCAGATTCCGAGGTAATTCACCTTCAGTCTTCTCTTCTAAAAATGCCTTCTTCAGTATCGGTCGTTTAATTCTTCTGAACTCATTAAACTGGCAAGATGCCTCATAATCTTCCGGCAGGTAGCCAGCCGCCTCCAGTCGATCCAGCTGAAGCGCCAGGGGCTCCTTTTCATGACGCTCATCGCCATTATTTCCAGAGCTATCATACTTAGCTCTTATCAGATCATCAGCCTTAGCATCCAGCTCTCCAACGATTCGCTCTGGCACCGGCTCAGAGACCACACTAGAATCATCTATACCTGTTTTCTCACCGTTCTGCTGTGCAAGGCGATCCATCATTTTCTCTATGCTACTCATAGCAACTTCTCCACCACCCGAATCACATCTGGCAAGCGGTACTCAGCCATGCTCATCCATAAAACGGCGCCATAGCTTGCAAGTAACAAGAACAATAACATAAGAGATAATACGTGCGCCTTAATCATCGCACTGATACTCCCAACATCACTATCAATGCGAGTCACAGCACCATAGATAGATAGATCTGTTATCTTTGCCAGACCATACATATCTGATACCACCGGACGAAAAAAGCCAATTAGTACGGCAAGTCCCAATCCAGCACCGACAGCCCCCACCAACACCGCAGTTAAGAATAAAACTCGCTTGGGTCCGGATGGTGTTGCAGGCACCCAGGGCGGATCGATAACCCTGAATTTAACGTTATCTCCCGTTTCTCCTGCAGACTCAGATAATCTGGCTGATTCAAGCCGCTCTACTAGCTGCTCGTATTTCATTTTTGTGATCTCATAGTCACGCGACAAACTTACCAGCTCTGCTTCAACCTCAGGTAGCGTCGATATACGCTCCTTAAGTATTTTGGCGCGCTTCTGGTATTCATTCATACGAACACTAAGCGATGCAATCCTCGCATTCGCCTGAGCGAGTGCAAGCGTCAGCTCCTGGTGCAGCCGCGAATCTTCCGGCTTACGTGCACCACTAGCAGCGTCTCCATCCCCCTGCCGCTCTTGCTGTTTAAGCTGCTCCAGCTCTTTGATAGCCCGTTCCAGTTCAATAATATCGGGATGCACGTTCGTAAAGCGTAATTTCTTCTCATCCAGCTGCGCCTGCATCAATCTCAGACGCTCATCATAACGACCTTCAACGTTAATTTCGCCGCCCTCAAAACTGGCAATAAATTCAAGCAAGCGATCTTTAAGCTCCCGACGCGAAAACTCAGCTTCACGCATCTCAAGTTTTGCGGCATCAAGGTTCTGCTCTGCCTCCCTCAGGTCCTGAAAAAAACCACCCTCCTGGCTAGGTAATACGCTGAAGTTTTTACGCTTAAATGCCATCAGGCGATCTTCGGCTTTCACCAATCGCGCATCATACTCTTTGATCTGTTGTTCCAGAAAGTGTTGCGCGCTATCGGAATCCTGGCGCGAATCCCCCAATGTCGTTTCCACTAAAATATTCAATAGCACCTGAATGACCTGTTTTGCGGTCGCAGGGTCATGATGGATATAACTCAAGGTATAGAGATTATTCTGACCTCTCTGCCTTGTTTTCGTGCTAACAAGCTTAATCTCTTTCGCTAAGCCATTAATCAGCGCTTCTTTTTCCCTGGGTGTCGTTAGTGCTAAATCAAGATCAGCCTCACTCACCACTTTCTCCAGGTTGGGGCGACTCAGAAGCGTCTTGGTCATAATCAGCAAACGCTGGTCCACATCAGGCTGAACGGTTAACCCCTTAAGAAGAGGCAAAAGAATAGAGTCCGTATCAACATAAACTCGGGTAGTCGCTTCATATTTGTCTGGCAGCATCATCACCACCGCCCACCCGACGATAGCAACCAGCCACGAAACGACCATCACCTGTCTGCGATAACGCCATATCGCGCGAAGATGGGGCAGCACCTCTCGAAGCATCGCTTCCATCTCAGCTCCTTAAAATAAACTTTCTGGAATCACAAGAATATCACCCGGCTCCATCAGCATGTTTTGACTCATATCACCGCCATTCAACATATCGTCAAGACGCACACGTATCTTCTCAACCCCGCTATCATGCTCTCGTACGACACTGGATCTATTACCTGAAGCAAATTCAGAGATTCCACCAACGGCAATTAAAACATCAAGCAAAGTCATATTTTGACGGTATGGCAACGCCACAGGCATGGTCGCTGCGCCAATCACTCGGATCTGTTCACTGTAGCGCCCAACAAAACTAGTCACCGTGACCGTCACAACCGGCGACTTCACATATTGCTGTAACCTTACTTCTATATCCCTTGCAAGCTGCGTGGATGTCTTGCCGCTGGCAACGACATCCTCAACAAGCGGCGTGGTAATCCGACCATCCGGTTTTACCGGTACCGAAACTGACAATTCAGGATTCCCCCAGACAAAAACCTGTAGTTCATCTCCCGCACCTATCACATAATCAGCGCTTTGCTCCTTTTTTGCCGGGGTGCCATCAGTAATGAGTAATTCACCTGGAGGGGGGCTTACGGTGGTGCATGCCGTCAACAGACACAGAATGCTACCCACGCAAGTGTAAATTAATAATTTCATCTTTGAAGAATTCCCTTTATTAACCATCGAATTCTTTTAAAAAATATAGGATATGGTCACACAAAAATAGCTCATACCACCATACTTGTATTGGCATGAAATATAATTTCTTTAATGATTTTAATAGCTTTCCACGAAAGTGGCTTAATCTTAAGTTAGTAGTAACCCAAACTTACTCGCGAAGTGGGATATTAACACAACAAACACGAAAAATCCCCCGCCAAGGGCGCGGGATAAAGCACATCTGACCGGCTGAACGCGCGCAGGAAACCATGCCTCCTGCCCGCTATATGCATGGATCTTAAATCAACTGAGGAGGGGTTATTTCTTGAGCGCTACGATTAGCATATTATAAACGGCAGTAGAAATGCCTTCCCCCTGGACTTCCCTGATATATTTGCCCCTGCTTTTATTTAGAAATAAACCTGCACGCTATCCAGAACAGGTGCAAAAACCTCCAGTAAACATATCTCATTACCAGGCAGTAAAGCATCACACCTGACACACATGAATTATACTCGACGGAATATTGGGCATCGTGCCCACTCCATCATTACAAATCTAGTTGGTTAGATAGCGCCTGAACATCTTGCCTATGCTGCGCTTGCGGGTTACGCCTTAAAACCTCACGCAACAACTGTTTGGCCTCAGGGAGTTCAGAGCCGGACTTGAGCAATGCCTCAGCCAAATGAATAGCAATATCATCATTGTCTTTGCTCATACGATACGCATCGCGCAGGCGTTCAACTCCTTCCTCGTACTGTCCATCTCTGACCAATACCCAACCTAATGTATCCGCCACCTCACTAGAACGCGGTGCCAGTTCATACGCCTTACGTGCAATAGATATCGAGCCTGGGTCATTTTTCAGGGAATATAACCATGCAAGATTATTAAGTGCCGGCACATAATCAGGATTACGCTTAATTACCGCCTCATAATGTTTGATTGCCTGATTGTTCTCACCTAACTGCATGTAAATGCCTGCAATTTTATCCTCGTTAGCCAAATTTGAAGCGGTTAAAGACAGCCATTTTGCAACAGCCCGGTCAATTTCATCCCGCTGACCCAGCTTATGCTTTGCCTGCATCAACTTCGACAGAAACCTATAGGAGGGATTCAAATTAAAGGCTTGCTGATAAGCGCCAGCGGCACCTGAATATTTTTTCATCGTCATATTCATATGACCTTCCAGGGCATACGCTACAGCGTTGTGCTTGCCACTCTTTTTCAGATCCTCAATACGAGTTTCAGCCGCTCCGAATTGAGCGTTTGCGATCTCCAGGTCAATCAGTTCAATCTCAATATTCAGCCCATCAGGAGCCGTCCTGAGCCCCTTCAAAAGACTTTGTCGGGCTTGCTCATCATGTCCTAATTTACGCTGCATGGAAGCCAGCATAATAACAAGCACCTCATCTTCAGGCGCTTTCTCTATAGCTTGTTTTAATACATCAACTGCTTCAGCGCCATTTCCCTGGTCAAATTTAATCTGCGCATCCATGCGCCTCAACAACGTATGATCTGGGTGCGTCTTGACTCCTTCTCTAATAATATCAGCAGCCTTAGTAAGCTGTTTATCTTTAATATAGTATCGAGCTAGCACCATGACAGGCTCAATTGATTCGGGACTGTCCTTACGTGCACGTTCAATCCATGCGAGGGCCTGCTTCGGGTCATTCTTACGTTCTGCAATTTTCGCCAAACCAAAAAAGGCGCTGAGATTATTATGCTCAGCTAACAACACCTGTTTAAAGCGTTCTTCAGCCTCAATCAAATTACCATCTTCAAAAGCGAGCTTTGCTAGCTGAAGTAGCGCAGGCACAAACAGCTTATTTTTAGATAACGACTGCTGGTAGCTCGCCCTGGCCTTCCCTCGATCTCCCTGCGACAGATGAATCCCACCTATCAGTGCATCAACAACTGCCTCCTCAGGATACTCATCAGCGAGTCCTCCTGCCACAGCTTTAGCGCTATCAATACTCCCTTTTTTCATGTGCGCCAGGGCAATCATCATACGTGCTTTAAGAGCCTCATTACCTGAAATCTTCTCTAACTCATTGATAGCCTCATCATACTCTCCTCTGGAGAGATAGATCCTGGCCAACTCTGAGCGTATCACAGCGCTCTCACCTTGCTCTAAAGCACGGTTTAGATAGCGCTCACTACTCGCAACATCGCCGGCTGTAAGCGCTGCGAGTCCCACCATCTTCAATAATTCAGCACTGGTATTTTCATCTCCGACGACTGGCTCTAATACCTTGACCGCCTCTTGTGGTGACTGCAATTTCATATGAACCGCAGCTAACATTTTTCGTGCCTGCTGATGGCTCGGCACCGCACTCACTACTCGGGTGAGGTGCTGGTTAGCTTGCCCATAGTTGCCGAGCGCATATTGAGTCGCCCCCATCAATAGTTGACTCGGCAGATGCCGCTCCATCACCTTTAACACCTGTACCAGGCGCTCCTCTGCCTTGCCATAATCCTGTTGCTGAAAAAAGAGCAATGCATCAAAATATTTTGGCAGTGGGTGATTAGGAAGTTGCGTCAACATGACGTTGATATGCTTCGCAGCACCTGAAATATCAGACTGTGCTAATGATGCCTGTATGATTCCTAATCGAGCCTGAAAACCTGATCGAGTATGTTGTTCAGTTCCAGTTGCTTCAAGCGCCTTCTTGTAACTTGCCTCAGCAGCAGCATAATCGGCCATACTTCTATTGATATCCCCTTGCAATAACCAGCCATCGACACTACCAGGGTACTGATTCATTGCACTAATCAACTTGCTCGCCGCCTGCCTGAGATCTCTATCCATGATCAGTCCCTTAATCTCAGCGAGCAGAGCCCATTCACTACTGGGTTGCACATTGGCCACAGCGCTATATGCTTCCCTGGCCTTCTGTGGATCGCCCAGTGCCATATAGATATCTCCGAGCAACAATCCTGCCTCTGCCTGCTGTTCTGGCGCAGCCCCTTCCGGCAGGAGAACCCACTTCAACGCCTTATCGAACTCATTTTGCAAGATAAAAGCCTGTGACAGCAGGAGGGACATTTCCGCCCCATCTTCACCAAGCCGCTGAGCACGCAACAACTCTTTTTGTGCTGCTGAACCATTCCCTATCTGAAGGTATAGCCCTCCGAGTAATCGCCTTGCTTTGCCGTTTTCAGGGTTATCCTGCAATATCGATTTCAGCTCAACCATAGCTGAACGATAGTCGCGCTCATTCAGACTCTGTCTCGCATTATCCATTTGAGTCGCCACATCAGGGCCAAACCCGCACCCCCCCAAAGAAAATAAAGCAATTAGAATAACTATGTATTTAAGCAATCCCATCATCCTGCCCTCCAATAAATCTTTTGTTATCCATTTCTACTCAGAAAACTATTGAAAAAACACTTGCCACCCTGACGATCAGAGCAACAATCGGGTTTAGAATTTCTCAGAAAAAACACACAGTATTACCTTAGCAGCATAATATAACCACATTCATATCTAACGAGCCAGTGATATACGCCCCTCTGAAAGCATCAATTACATCACAATCTTCAGCTTGAAAAAGACATGCTCTCAGGGCATTCATAATTTAATGTTAGAAACATACAATAAGCTCATGATCAGCAGCTATAGTTCCGAAAGCATTGCAGTTGTTCACCTACAGTACCAATTTCCAGCGCGTCCATCACTCCGACTCAAGACCATATTTTTTCATCATTGAATATAGTGTAGGACGACTAACACCAAGCTCTTCCGCAGCCTGGGTAATATTACCGCCGAACTGAGATAATGCCCTGGACAACAACTGCTTTTCCAGCGTCTCCCTGGCCTGCTTCAGGTTCACAAAATCAAGCCCGGCCACATCAGGCTCAGGCTTAGCTTCTAACTCAAGTGCTTCAGCTGAAATTGCATCACCATCTTCAAGAATCACGGCTCGTTTTATTTTATTTTCCAGTTCACGAATATTTCCAGGCCAGGCATAATCTTCGATTGCATTGATGGCCTCCTTAGTAAAACCCTTAACCTGTCTTTTCATTTTTTTTGCGTATCGATCAAGGAAGACTCTGGCAATCACCACGGCATCACCCGGCCGTTGCTTGAGAGATGGAATATCTATAACAACCTCACTAATCCTGTAATATAGATCTTCACGAAATGTTCCCTCCTCCATTTTTAGCTTCAAATCCTGATGCGTAGCGCAAACGACTCTGACATTCACAGGAATCTCTTTTCTGCCACCCAAACGCTCTACCGTTCTCTCTTGCAAAAAACGCAACAGTTTCGCCTGTAATGACAGAGGAAGATCCCCAATTTCGTCCAGGAAAAGCGTCCCTTGATCCGCATATTCAATTTTTCCTGTTGTTTGTTTTGATGCACCAGTAAATGCGCCTTTTTCATAACCAAACAACTCGCTCTCCAACAGGTTTTCAGGTATTGCTGCACAGTTAATCGCAACAAACCGATTCTCAGAGCGTGGGCTAAGAAAGTGCAAGGCACGCGCAATCAATTCCTTACCTGTACCACTTTCACCCAGGACCAACGTGGTTACATCTGCAGGGGCAACGCGCTCCACTGTCCGACACACCTTCTGCATTTGAGAACTGCTTGCAATGACTCCATTTAATGATGAAGAGTAAGCATTAATCGATAAACGTCGATTTTCTTCTTCTAATTCATAAAGATTAATGGCCCGCTTGATAATCAATTTCAATGCATCTTCATCAAAAGGTTTTTGACAATAGTCATAAGCCCCTAACTTAATTGCACGCAGCGCGTTCTCCTTGTCATCATTACTGGTTAACATGATCACTTTAACATCGGGTGCTACTTCACGAATCGAATTCAATACTTCAAACCCCTCACTCACACCTGCTGCATCAGGCGGCAGCCCAAGATCGAGTGTCACTACCCCCGGCACATGCCGCTTGACCAGCTTCATCGCCTCGCTACGATTGCCCGCAATTAAGACCTCAAATTCATCTGCCAGCGCCCACTTCAGCTGCTTTTGAAGTCCCAGGTCATCTTCTACTATCAATAATTTATTATTCAAAATCCCACACCAATAACGACTAGTCCAGTTTATTGCTTAGCGGCAGAATAACATGAAACACTGATCCAGCCCCTTCCTCGCTTTTCACCTCCAGTCGCCCTCCCGCCTGCAAGATGTACTCGCGACTTTCATATGCGCCAATCCCCATTCCAGCACTCCCCTTGGTGGAGTCAAAGGGACGAAATAACCGACTCCGAATAAATGACTCACTCATCCCGCAGCCCGTATCCTGAATTGAGACCCAGGCATAGCCGTTGTCAACAGTACACCCAACAGTCACCCGGCCTTCTGTGGGGGTTGCATCCTGAGCATTTTGCACGAGATGCCCAATGATGGCCTCCAAACGACTTTTCTCTGTCTCCACAAGGAGGTCCGTCTCCGGCACGCCACTTAACTCGGGCGAGGGCGTGCCATGACTCCTCTCTTCAACAACTTCAGTTAGAACCTTTTTTAGGTCGACACACTCCATCTCGGACTGAAAAAAACTCTCTTTGCCTGTTCTCAATTGCGTGATCAGTCGCTCCATTTTTCCCACAGAATTCCGGGTTGTTTCAACCATGTCATCCACAAACTCTGGATTATGTTTGTATTTATCAGCATTCCGAACCATTAGCGATAATTGAGCCACCATATTTTTAATGTCATGAACAACAAAAGTAGAAAAATGATTATAGGCCTCGAACTGGCGAGTATCGACCAACGCCTGGCTCATCTGATACTGTGAAAGAGAAACTGCTGCCTGTCGTCCCGCTGCCTTTAGCAGATCACTATCCTCCCAATTGAAGGATCGTTCACTCCGAGGACGTGAGAATAGCGCAAATGCAATTAAGCGCTCTCGTTCAATTAGCGGTGAAATCAACCACCCATGAGGATAGTCATTCAACCACGCGCCCAGTTCGAGTCCATGATATATCTCAGGCGTTTTTCTATATTCATCAATATTAATTACCCATTCAGCCTCATCAAGAAATAAAGCCAGTGAGTCATCTGATTTGACCACATGCTCTCCGGCATCTAACATGCCAATATGCGCCCGTGGAAAAAAATCACTTTGAGAAGAAGCGACCCATAACACTCCTTCCGGGCTATCAACAAGATCCAGCAAAGCACGTAAGACCTGCGAATAAATATCACTATCTGCATCCAGTGGATCGGACAGGGTTTTGGTAAATCCGAGCCACTCTTCACGATAATCATATTTATAATTAAAGAAGTGTTTATTAACAAATACTCGTAAATAAGAACGAAAACGCCCTGAGAGTAAAACAACCACCAGCAGCAAGAGTGCGCCAAAAAGAAAGAGTGCCTGAAAAGCCCGTCCCCAGTCACCACCGAATATCTGGATGTAATAACCACCTACAGCCATGAGCAGCAGGTAGCCACCAACCGCAACCAATGCGACTGAATGAAACACTATCCCTCTGGAAATAAATATATCGAATGACCATTTGGGATTCCGTATCACAAACAGCGCAATCAACGGAACCAGAAAAACAGCGATATAACCTCGCGCATACCATACCATTGCATCAATACGGCCAAACAAAAGCGCATCAGAAAACATATAGAAATCATAGGCGAAAAGGGCGCCCACCCCAATCACAAAAAACTTTATCGCCCAGCGCCGCTCTTTTTTTGTGCTTCGATATATCTGCTCTACCAACACCAGCCCAAGCACTGATAGCACAATAAAGCCTATCAAAAAAATCTGGAAAACAACCCAACTCAGCGCAATAAAAAACCCCAGCGCATATAACAACAATTCACAACCAACCGTTACTCCCAAGCATACAATAAAAGCTCTGTTATTTTTTGTTAAGAACGAGTGTTCTTCCAGTGAGGCCATCTTGATTAACATCACCAACCATGCGCTCATCATAATCAATTCAACGACAAACATCATCGACGGCAAGTCACCGACATTTGAATATGCGTTGAATGCAGCTATCACTGCCCAGAAAAAGCTGGCTGCAACGGCCGTGAGTAGATAGAGGCCTTGCAACCGTTTTCGCCATCCGGTGAGCAACATAAGCCAGAAGGCAAGGAATGCCAGTGCGGTTAATCCATAGCCCAGCGCCCCGAGTTCATTTGTCTCAACTATCATACAACGATCATTCACCTGCCCATCATTGGCATCACTTGCAGGGATAGATGACCATGCATCAGAATTACCACAACAAGTACCAAATTAATTGTAAAGATAGATCTGTGGAAATTAAATCACCACTCTGTTAGTTAAGTAAACTGGCTATTAACGTCCGCCTTTTCCCCATAACACCGCACCCGCTGTCTGAAACAAAATAATCAGATCAAGAAACAGGCTATAATTTTTGACATAATAGAGGTCAAATTGAAGCTTTTCATAGGAGTCCTTCTCAGAATCCCCATAGGGGTAACATATCTGCGCCCACCCGGTAATTCCTGGCTTCACCCGGTGACGTTCTGAGTAATACGGAATACTCTCAGATAATTTTTCAACAAAGACAGGCCGCTCTGGACGAGGGCCGACAAAGCTCATATCCCCTCGTAACACATTTATAATTTGCGGTAATTCATCGATTCTAAGCTTGCGAATAATATCACCAACACGAGTGATACGATTGTCATTTTTTGCTGCCCACTGCGCCTGCCCATCACTTTCTGCATCTACCCGCATGCTGCGGAATTTCAGCACCTGGAACAACTTCCAGTTCTCCCCAACTCTCACCTGGCGATACAAAATCGGGCCTTGATCCTCAAGAAAAATAGCGATGATCGTAATAATGATAGCGGGGAACGAGACCAACAACAAAACAAGGCTTGCAGCAATATCGAAAACACGTTTTGAATAAACTCTTAATGCGCCATACTTGAACCCATCGGAAAAGACCAGCCAGCTAGGATTCAGAATATCGATCATCACCTTCCCTGTTTGGCGCTCAAAAAATGTTAATAAGTCAACTACTTCTATACCACTCATGCGACAGTCAACAATCTCGTGCATGGGAAAGCCCTTCCGTCTATCCTCAATGGCAACTACTATCTCATCAACCTGGTATTTTTCAGATAACTCAAGCAATGTTGAATCATGCTGGATAATATTCTGTTCAATATTCGCACGCTCGCCTGGAAACCTGACATAACCGACTATTTTAAATCCTCGTTGATCAGTCTTACGGCGCAATAGTTTATTAATGGCCATAGCCCTTGCACCTACGCCTAACACTAAAATACGCCGACTGCCTGTATCCTCATCAACAAATCGTATAAATATCAATCGGATAGAAACCAACCCTAGTAGTGCGACGATGGAAGATAATGCAAACTCTCCACGACCAAAAGTGACGTCAGGCGAAATGTAAAAAATGATGCTCAGCGACACGAAGCCTAATATCAGGCTCGCCGCAACCCTTAGCAACACCCCCTCAACTCCCTCCCGTAGATGTCGCTGATACAGCCCCATAAAGGTCATCGAACTCATCATTACAGCAGAAAATAATAGTGCCTTACCAAACAGAAGGCCCTCATTAATAACCTCCGTATCGGAACCCCAAAAACGCAGGGCAACTCCCAGGTATACAGACAACATTAAAACCAGGGCCTCAATCATCCCCAGCAAAACGAATGCGGTTGGTATGTAGTGCCGAAATACTCTTACCATATTGAATAACTTGTCAGGTGAAATTCCAAAACAGTTGTATCGGGTACAATCATGAGTACTTTAAATTGCCTTATCTATTGCACAAAAGAAGTTCAGCCTAATAATGATGCCCCTTCCCCTGTTAATGTAATATCATTACATTAACGATACTAATTAACGTTAAACTTAAACCATACTAACCTTTTGTAAACTATTTTAACAAATGGAATTTACTCTATGAAAGTTACTGTTTTTGGCTCTGGCTATGTAGGGCTGGTCACTGGTGCCTGCCTTGCAGAGGTCGGTAATGATGTCATATGTGTCGATATTGACCAAAAAAAGATCGAGATGCTGAACCGAGGTGAAATCCCAATCTACGAACCAGGGCTAGAGAAAATAGTCCGCAATAACACGAGAGCCGGTCGCCTCTCGTTTACTACAGATATCGCAAGCGGTGTTGCACACGGTCTGTTCCAGTTCATTGCGGTGGGGACCCCCCCCGATGAAGACGGCTCTGCCGATCTGCAATATGTTAGGGCCGTCGCCAAGAGCATCGCCGAACACATGAATGAATACCGGGTCATTATCAACAAATCCACTGTCCCTGTCGGCACAGCCGATAAAGTTCGAGAAACGGTGCTTAGCGCTCTAGAGCAACGAGACAAGAATATCGACTTCGATGTCGTATCAAACCCAGAATTTCTCAAAGAAGGCGCCGCTATCGATGATTTCATGAAACCAGATCGAATCGTGATAGGCACCGATAATCCTCGTACCACAGAGCTACTTCGCGCACTCTACACGCCATTCAACCGCAGCCATGACCGACTTGTCATCATGGACATCCGCTCTGCTGAGTTAACCAAATACGCCGCCAATGCCATGCTAGCGACAAAAATCAGCTTTATGAATGAGCTTGCCAATATGGCTGAACGCCTGGGGGCCGATATTGAAAATGTCCGCCTTGGCATCGGCTCGGATCCTCGTATCGGCTATCATTTTATCTATCCTGGCTGTGGATATGGGGGGTCATGTTTCCCCAAGGACGTGCAGGCGCTCGAACGCACCGCGAACGAAATTGGCTACAATGCCTCACTTCTACAGGCCGTAGAGACCGTCAACAACCGCCAGAAAACTGTCTTATTCCAGAAAATCAATCAACACTTTGATGGCAATCTCAGGGACAAGACTTTCGCGTTATGGGGCCTCGCCTTCAAACCAAAGACAGACGATATGCGTGCCGCACCAAGCCGCCCCCTGATGGAAGCCTTATGGGCATCTGGTGCCAAAGTTCAGGCCTATGACCCTGAAGCGATGCAAGAAGCGCAGAGAATTTATGGTAACCGCCCCGACTTAACCCTCTGCGAAGACACAGAAGCAACACTTGCCAACGCCGATGCCCTGATAATCGTGACCGAATGGCAGGCCTTTCGCAGCCCTGACTTCGAATTAATCAAGAATCAATTACAATCGCCGACTATCTTCGATGGACGCAATATCTATGATCCAGATTCGTTGCAAAACCTCGGCTTTACCTACTATGCTATCGGTCGAAACCAACTTTAAAATAAAGAATAATAAACTACCCCGTAGCAAGCTGACGGGGTATTGCTAAGGAGTTGCGCGGAAACCCAAGGTTTCCATCGCAACATCTTTTCTCTCGTAACAAGCTACTGGGAATATGACCCACAGAGATTCAATATGCTGACACAAGACAACGTAAAAATAGGAATGATTGGGCTGGGCTACGTTGGCCTGCCCCTGGCAGTTGAGTTTGGTAAAACAGTCCCCATTACCGGCCTCGACATCAATTCTTCGCGTATTACGGAACTGAGGGAAGGGAAAGATAGTTCTCTTGAAGTAGAGCCTGAGGTTCTAGCGACAGCGGCCCACCTAAGCTATACCGATAATCCCGACGATCTTGCCGACTGCAATGTCTATATCATCACCGTTCCCACCCCAATCGACGACTATAAACGCCCCGACCTGAGTCCGCTGGAGGGTGCCAGCTGCACCGTTGGTAAGCTGTTAAATTCGGGGGATGTGGTTATTTTTGAATCGACCGTCTATCCCGGCGCAACTGAAGAGGTTTGCGTCCCGCTCATGGAACAAGAATCTGGGCTCAAATACAACGAGGGTTTTTATGTTGGTTATAGTCCGGAACGCATCAATCCTGGCGATAAAGAACACCGTGTCACCAACATATTAAAAGTGACCTCCGGCTCAACATCGGAATGTGCTACTTTCGTGGATGAACTCTACAGGCGCGTCATCACGGCAGGCACTTACCTCGCCAGCAGCATCCGCGTCGCTGAGGCAGCCAAGGTGATCGAAAATACTCAACGTGATGTCAATATTGCCCTGATCAACGAGCTTGCGTTAATTTTTAACCGTCTCGGCATCGATACCGAAGAGGTGTTGCTCGCTGCAGGTACCAAATGGAACTTCCTGCCATTTCGCCCCGGTCTGGTTGGCGGTCACTGCATCGGCGTAGACCCTTACTATCTGACTCACAAGGCACAAGAAATCGGATACCAGCCGGAAATGATCCTGGCTGGACGTCGCCTGAATGATGGCATGGGCGCATATGTCACCCAACAAGTCGTTAAGTTAATGACTCAAAAACGAATCGCGGTGGTCGATGCAAAGATTTTGATCATGGGGCTAACCTTTAAAGAGGACTGTCCTGATCTGCGTAACACCCGTGTAGTCGACATTATCGCTGAGTTCAAGGACTACCAATGTCAAATAGATGTCTACGACCCCTGGGTGAGCACCGCAGAGGCGGAACACGAATACGGCATCACGCCCATTCAAAAACCTGCAAACGGCAACTACGATGCCATTATCATGGCCGTGGGTCATCATCAATTCAAGGCAATGGGGCTAGATGGCGTTAAGGCGCTTGGTAAACAAAACAGTGTGATCTTTGATGTAAAATATCTCTATCCGGCCGATGCCGTCGATGGTCGACTCTAGCATCAATTAATATAAGGTAAATAAATACCATGAAAGTTCTGGTTACAGGCACTGCCGGCTTTATCGGTTCCAATGTCGCGCACTATTTACTTAACCGTGGCGATGAGGTTATCGGCCTCGACAATCTCAATGACTACTATGATGTAAACCTGAAAAAAGATCGCTTAGCGCGCTTGACCTCGCGCGAAGGGTTCACTGATGTTCGTCTCGACCTCGAAGATCGAGATGGCGTCGCTAAATTATTCAAAGAACAACAGCCTGACAGGGTGGTCCATCTCGCTGCACAGGCAGGCGTTCGCTATTCTCTGATCAACCCCAACGCTTATATAGACAGCAATATCACCGGTACCACTAACATTCTGGAGGGCTGCCGGCATAACGATGTTGAACACCTGGTCTACGCATCCAGTAGTTCAGTCTACGGCGCCAATACCAGGATGCCCTTCTCCGTGCATGACAACGTTGATCATCCGGTTAGCCTCTATGCGGCCTCAAAAAAGGCCAATGAACTGATGGCACACACCTACAGCCACCTCTACCAACTGCCAACCACAGGACTGCGCTTCTTTACCGTCTACGGCCCCTGGGGTCGTCCAGACATGGCTCTTTTTCTGTTCACCAGGGCAATCCTTGAAGGCAAACCAATTGATGTCTTCAATTACGGCAAATGCCGACGTGACTTCACCTATATTGACGACATCGTTGAAGGTGTCATTCGCACTCTCGACAATGTCGCCACGCCAAATACTGACTGGTCTGGAGATAACCCCGACACAGGGACCAGCTACGCTCCATATAAAATCTATAATATCGGTAACAATCAGCCCGTTGAATTATTACGCTTTATCGAAGTGATTGAGGAATGCGTCGGCATAAAGGCAGAAAAAAACATGCTGCCGCTTCAACCTGGTGACGTACCGGCAACCTACGCCAACGTCGATGATCTAATCAACGACGTCGGCTTCAAGCCCGCCACATCTATTGAAGACGGCATTGCAAATTTTGTCGCGTGGTATCGTGATTATTACAAAAAATAGCAGGATATAAATTCAAATATGATAACAAAAGCCGTTATTCCAGTAGCAGGGCTGGGCACGCGTATGCTACCTGCAACCAAAGCCATCCCTAAGGAGATGCTTCCCCTGGTTGATAAACCCCTTATTCAGTACATCGTTAATGAATGTGTTGATGCGGGTATTAAAGAAATTGTCCTCGTCACACATTCGTCAAAAAATGCCATTGAAAACCATTTTGACAAATCTTTTGAACTGGAGACGACGCTGGAAAAAAGTGTTAAAAGAAAATTGTTACGCGAAATTCAGACAATCTGCCCGAAGGACATCACCATCATGCATGTCCGCCAGGGGCAGGCAAAAGGACTCGGCCATGCGGTTTCGACCGCTCGGCCAATACTCGGTGACAACCCATTTGTCGTCATACTACCGGATGTATTAATCGATGACGCTTCGTGCGATCTTAAGAAGGACAATCTTGCAGCAATGTTACACCGTTTCAAAGCAACTCAAGCAAGCCAGATCATGGTGGAACCGGTACCCGCCGAACAGGTCTCCAGCTATGGCATCGTAGACTGTAACGCGGCCACGTTATCTCCAGGCGACTCGGCCAAAATGGTAAAAGTGGTTGAGAAACCACCGATTGATGATGCCCCCTCAAATCTGGCCGTTGTAGGCCGGTATGTGCTCTCTGAAAAAATATGGGACTTGCTTGAAAATACAGCGCCTGGGGCAGGTGGTGAAATTCAGCTAACAGATGCCATTGCCAGCTTGATAAATCTTGAAACAGTCGAGGCCTTCCATATGACGGGGAAATCCCATGATTGCGGCTCAAAGATAGGCTATACGAAGGCGTTTGTTGAATATGGAATGAGGCACCCGGACATCGGTGAAGAGTTCACGAACTACCTAAACTCTAAATGCCCTTAATGAGCCATCTATCTATCTGAAGAATACCCCCCCCCAGACACCTGAAACAGAAAAGGCCGCGTGAACCAGAAGCTCACGCGGCCTTTTTTTAATTAGGTCAGATCGGTCTTATTTATAAAAACCGATCATCTCTTCCAGAGACTTGACCTTGATCTTTGATGCCTGGCCTGCACAGCCAAACGCTTCATAACGCGCCTTACAGATCTCAGACATCGCCCTGGTAGACTCCTTCAGGAATTTACGTGGATCGAAGTTTGCCGTATTTTCAGCCAGGAATTTACGCACGGCACCGGTAGAGGCCATACGCAGATCGGTATCGATATTGACCTTACGCACACCGGATTTGATTCCTTCAACGATCTCTTCAACCGGCACACCATAGGTCTGACCCATGTCACCACCGTAGTTGTTGATGATCTCCAGCCAGTCCTGTGGCACAGAAGAAGAGCCATGCATTACCAGATGTGTATTAGGGATCACAGCATGGATCTCCTTGATACGATCGATGCGCAGCACAGCCCCTGTCGGTGGCTTGGTGAATTTGTAGGCACCATGAGAGGTACCGATCGCGATCGCCAGCGCATCCACACCGGTCTGCTCAACAAAGTCTTTCGCTTCCTGAGGATCGGTTAATAGCATATCCAGATCCAGCTTACCTTCTGCACCGTGACCATCTTCCTCGCCCATCTCACCAGTCTCCAGAGAGCCCAGGCAACCCAGCTCACCCTCAACCGAAACACCACCTGCATGGGCCATATCAACGACGGTTCTGGTCACATCAACGTTGTATTCGAAAGAAGATGGAGTCTTCATGTCTGCCATCAGCGAGCCATCCATCATCACTGATGAGAATCCAGACTGGATTGAACGCAGACATACCGCTGGTTCTGAGCCGTGATCCTGATGCATCACAACAGGGATATGGGGATACTGCTCAACCGCAGCAGAAATCAGATGGCGCAGGAACGGCTCGCCCGCGTATGAACGCGCACCCGCAGACCCCTGCATGATGACAGGTGAGTCAACTGCGTCAGCCGCCTGCATAATCGCATGCACCTGCTCCATGTTGTTTACATTGAATGCTGGCATGCCGTAAGCATTTTCAGCGGCATGATCCAGTAACTGGCGTAATGAAATCAGAGCCATTTCTGTTTCTCCTGTTATTTAAGTTAGTTTAAGTTTAAAAAATTTTTAATACGTTATATCGGGGAAGTACTAAATGTTCAAGCCCCGATACGAACAATCTTCATCGAATTAGTACCGCCATCAACACCGACCTTATCACCTTTGGTAATTATGATCAGATCACCTTTGCTTACGACACCATGCTCCAGTAATACTTTCTGAGCGAGGGCGCTAAGCTGGTACTGCTTTACATCATCTATATTGATACTCATCGGGTAAACGCCACGATATAATGTCATACGACGCTTTGTTCTCTCGCTGCGTGTCATTGCGTAAATCGGCAAACCCGAGCTAATTCGCGACATCCACAACGGTGTCGAACCAGACTCGGTTAACGCGGCAATACCATCTACATCAAGGTGGTTAGCGGTATACATTGTCGCCATTGCAACCGCCTCATCCGCACGACCAAAAGTAAGATCGACACGATGATCAGAAACACGGCTGCTACGCTGCTTTTCTGCCTCTTCACAGATGCGCCCCATTGATTCAACCACTTTAGCAGGGTATTTACCGGCAGCTGTTTCACCGGACAGCATCACCGCATCAGTACCATCAAGTACTGCATTGGCAACATCAAACACTTCTGCGCGTGTTGGGATCGGATTCTCAATCATCGATTCCATCATCTGTGTTGCCGTAATCACAACTCGATCCATCGCTCGCGCACGTTTGATCAGGTCTTTCTGGATCGCCGGCAATTCTGCATCGCCAACTTCAACGCCCAGATCCCCACGGGCCACCATGATCACTTCAGAAGCCTCGATGATTTCATCAATCACCCCTAGTGCATCTGCGCGTTCAATTTTGGAAACAATTGCGCCGTGTCCACCCGCTTCACGTAGCAAATCACGACATTGATTCACATCGCTGGCTGAACGTGGAAATGAAACCGCAACAAAGTCTGCCTCAATCTTTGCGGCCGATAAAATGTCACGCTTGTCTTTATCCGTTAACGCAGGGGCAGAGAGACCACCCCCCTGAAGATTAATCCCCTTGTTATTCGATAGTGGACCAGTATGCATCACTTTTGTATGCACTTCCTGACCCTTAACTTCTGTCACCTCCAGGATCATGCGTCCATCATCGAGCAACAGCACATTGCCCGGTTTAACATCGCCAGGCAGGTTTTTGTAGGTAATCCCCACGCGCTCATTTGTTCCTTCTTCATCACCCAATGCGGCATCAAGAACAAAACTGTCGCCTTCAACAAGGTTTACTTTACCCTCTTTAAATTTACAGGTACGAATCTTTGGCCCTTGCAAATCAACCAGAACACCGATCGCCCTGCCGTGCTTTTCAGCATACGCTCTAACATTATCTGCACGCCACTTCTGCTCTTCAAAAGAGCCGTGAGAAAAATTCAAACGCACAACATCAACACCAGCCACTACCAGCGATTCTAAAACTTTAGGGTCGTCAGTCGCGGGCCCTAGAGTTGCGACGATCTTTGTTCTGCGCAACTTATCCTCTCCTAAATATTAAATAAAAATGGGGATCAAGTGATCCCCTGTTATTCTTCTGATAATTACCTGGCGCGCTCTTCCAGAATCTCTACGGCCGGCAGTTTTTTGCCCTCCAGAAACTCAAGGAAGGCACCACCACCGGTCGAGATATATGAAACCTTGTCAGCAATATCATATTTTGATACTGCCGCCAGGGTATCACCACCTCCCGCAATCGAGAACGCAGGACTTTCCGCGATCGCCTTCGAAATCGCCCTGGTTCCTTCGCCAAATTGATCAAACTCAAACACACCAACAGGCCCGTTCCATACGATGGTACCGGCACTCTTCAGAATCGCAGCCAGCTCCTTTGCACTCTCCGGCCCGATGTCAAAGATCATGTCATCATCCGCCACATCAGATGCAGACTTCAGCTCAGCCGCTGCCGTCTCTGCAAACTCTTTGGCACAAACCACATCGCTCGGCACAGGGATATCACCACCACGTGCCTGCGCATCGGCAGTCAATCTCTTTGCGGTATCAACCAGGTCACTTTCATACAGTGATTTACCCACATTATGTCCTGCCGCGGCGATAAAGGTATTGGCAATGCCACCACCAACGATCAGCTGATCAACAATTTTTGAAAGTGACTCCAGCACGGTCAGCTTGGTTGAAACTTTAGAACCGCCGACGATCGCAACCATTGGACGCGCGGGATTATCCAGCGCCTTACCCAGCGCCTCCAGTTCACCCGCCAGCAGGGGACCTGCGCATGCAGTCGCTGCAAACTTCGCCACCCCATGAGTCGAGGCCTGTGCGCGATGGGCAGTACCGAAGGCGTCCATCACAAACACATCACACAGTGCCGCGTACTGCTTCGACAGCGCATCTTCGTTTTTCTTTTCGCCCGCATTGAAACGAACATTTTCAAGAATCGCCACTTCACCATCAGCAAGCTCTACACCATTCAGATAGTCTTTAACCAGTTTTACTTCGCGACCCAATAGCTCACCCATGTGAGCTGCAACTGGCGCCAGTGAATATTCATCGGCATACTCACCCTCGGTTGGACGCCCCAGATGAGACATGATCATGATGGCCGCACCCGATTCCAGCGCTTTCTGGATCGTTGGCAGAGAAGCACGGATGCGCGCGTCTGAAGTTACTTTGCCATCTTTAACAGGAACGTTCAGATCCTGGCGAATTAGTACTCGCTTGCCTGACAGATCCAGATCGGTCATTTTGATTACAGACATTGATATCTCCTAAGGTTTCAAAAAATTTGGTGAGAGCTGGTCTCTCAGCAAATCTCTCTGAATAAGAGAAGGCACGGGAGCGAACTCCCATGCCTTTCTTAGTTCCGCTAACAGAACGTTTTAGTTGGCCGCTACGTGGCGAACAAAACGCATCATGTTACAGGTGTAACCGTACTCGTTGTCATACCATGAAACTACTTTCACGAAAGTGCCATCGAGTGCGATACCAGCACCTGAATCAAAGATAGAAGAGTAACCGCAACCACGGAAGTCTGTAGAAACCACTTTGTCATCGGTGTAACCCAGGGTTTGACCCATTTCGTCAGACTCAGAAGCCGCTTTCATTGCTGCACAGATGTCATCGTAAGAGGCGTCTTTATCCAGCTCAACGGTCAGATCAACAACTGAAACGTCTGAAGTAGGTACACGGAAAGCCATACCTGTCAGCTTGCCATTCAGCTCAGGCAAGACAACGCCTACCGCTTTAGCTGCACCGGTAGATGAAGGGATGATGTTTTCCAGGATGCCACGACCACCGCGCCAGTCCTTCATAGAAGGGCCGTCTACAGTCTTCTGAGTAGCAGTTGCAGCGTGAACGGTGGTCATCAGACCACGTTTGATGCCGAACTGATCGTTCAGTACTTTTGCAACTGGTGCCAGACAGTTGGTGGTACAGGAAGCTGCAGAGCTGATCGCCTGACCAGCGTAGTCATTGTGGTTAACACCAAAAACGAACATTGGTGTGCCATCTTTAGAAGGTGCAGATTGAACAACCTTCTTCGCACCTGCATCGATGTGCGCCTGACAGGTCTCTTCGGTCAGGAAGAAACCGGTACATTCCAGCACGATATCAACATCGATGTCGCCCCATTTTAGATCAGCAGGGTTACGCTCAGCGGTCAGACGGATCTTCTTGCCGTTAACGATCAGCGCACCGTTATCAACAGAGACTTCACCATCAAAACGGCCGTGTACCGAATCGTGCTTCAACATGTATGCCAGGTAGTCAGCATCCAGCAGATCGTTGATGCCAACGATCTCCATGTCATCAAACTCTTGCGCCACAGCACGGAAGGCCATACGACCGATACGACCAAAGCCGTTAATACCGATTTTAATTGCCATTGTAATTCTACTCCTAAAGGTAAATAAAAATCTTTTGCCGCCTATGCCATACCACCGCAGACATAGGCGGGTTTAATAATTGTTTTTTAGAGGACGCCTTCGACAGTTGCCACCACGTTCTCTACGGTAAAACCGAATTCTTTAAACAGCTCAACGTCAGGTGCAGACTCACCAAAACGATCGATGCCAACGACGGCATCCGCATACTTGTACCAGCCACCGGTAACCGCCGCTTCAACGGCAACTGTCGGCGTCCCTTTGCTCAGTACAGATGAACGATAGGCTTCGTCCTGCGCATCGAATACGGTAGTAGAAGGCATCGATACCACGCGAATCTTCTTACCTGCCAGCGCTTCAGCAGCGCCCATCGCCAGCGCAACTTCAGAACCGGTCGCGATAATGACCGCATCAGGTGTACCGTCACAATCTTTCAGGATGTAACCGCCTTTGGCGATATCGGCAATTTGCGCATCGGTACGTGTCTGATGTGGCAGCCCTTGACGAGAAAATATCAAAGTAGACGGCCCATCTCTGCGCTCAACGGCCTGCGCCCAGGAAACAGACGCTTCAACGGCATCGCACGGACGCCACACGGCCATGTTTGGAATCATGCGCAGGGTAGGAATCTGTTCAACGGGCTGATGGGTCGGGCCATCTTCACCCAGACCAATCGAATCGTGAGTGAACACAAAGATGCTGCGAATCTTCATCAGTGCCGCCATGCGCAGTGCATTACGCGCATACTCAGAGAACATCAGGAAGGTCGCACCGAATGGAATCAGACCGCCGTGCAACGCAATACCATTCATAATTGCAGACATACCGAACTCTCGCACACCGTAGCGTACGTAGTTAGGGACTTCGTTGTTATCCATCGGTTTGTAACCAGACCATTCGGTCAGGTTTGAGCAACCAAGATCAGCGGAACCACCAAACAGTTCGGGCAGTAGCGGTGAGTAGGCTTCGATAGAGGCGAGTGACGCCTTGCGTGTTGCCGGGCTCTCTGCAGCGGCGTTAACACTGGCGATGTAATCAGCCGATTTAGCCGCCCAGTCAGCAGGCAGATCACCCGCCATGCGACGTTCGTATTCCGCTGCTAGCGCGGGGAACTCAGCTTTGTACGCAGCAAACTTATCGTTCCATGCCGCCTCAGCTGCCGCACCTTTCTCTTTTGCATCCCAGCCGGCATAGACATCTGAAGGTATTTCAAATGCCGCGTGATCCCAGCCCAGTGCCGCTTTGGTCAGGTTGATCTCATCCTGCCCGAGTGCCGCACCGTGACAGGCGTGACTACCGGCCTTGTTTGGTGAACCAAAACCGATCGTTGTTTTACAGCAGATCATCGTTGGTTTGTCGGTCATCGCCTTTGCCATCTCGATCGCTTTTGTCAGTGCCTCATGGTCATGACCATCGACATCGGCAATCACATGCCAGCCGTAAGACTCAAAACGCTTCGGTGTATCGTCAGAGAACCACCCTTCGACGTGGCCATCGATAGAGATACCGTTGTCGTCCCAGAATGCGATCAGTTTACCCAGCCCCAGGGTACCGGCCAGCGAACACGCCTCGTGAGAGATCCCTTCCATCAGGCAGCCATCACCAAGGAATACATAGGTGTTGTGATCAACAATGGTGTGACCTTTCTGGTTAAACTGAGCCGCCAGTGTCTTCTCAGCGATCGCCATGCCGACACCGTTGGTAATCCCCTGACCCAGAGGGCCAGTGGTGGTCTCAACACCGGGCGCATAACCATATTCAGGATGCCCCGGGGTCCTGGAGTGCAGCTGACGGAACTGCTTCAGGTCATCAATGGAGAGGTCATAGCCGGTCAGGTGTAGCAGCGAGTAGATCAGCATAGAGCCGTGGCCATTCGATAGAATGAAACGGTCGCGGTTACTCCAGCCTGGGTTCGCTGGGTTGTGGCTCATGTTGTCGTTCCACAGCACCTCGGCGATATCCGCCATCCCCATCGGGGCGCCAGGATGACCAGAGTTGGCCTTTTGTACCGCATCCATACTCAACGCACGAATGGCATTTGCTAGATCTCTACGAGATGGCATTGCTTTCTCCTATCTATATCAAAAATAAAATCTGTTACAGCATCGACATTCATTCAGCCATCGATACCCTGAAAATTCGTTAACTAACCGCCCGCAATCTTCAGCAGGTGAAGCACCACCAGCAACTGCGTGAGCACTAGTGATTCCGATTGTGACTGGCGCCCTGGACCACTCTCGCCACCGTTACCCTGGCGATACTCACCCGGTATCTCCGCCTGCAGGCGCTTTTTATAATGCGCTGCCGCTTTACTGCTGATCCCCGCATCGATCACGATACGATCCACAGGCAGCCCCATGTCACGCGCCAGCTCCAGCCGCATACCGCGCTGCTGCTCACCGACGCCCTGGATCAGTTCCTGTAGCGCCAGACGAGGGAGCGTTGGGCGCAATGTCAGCGCCACACCCCCAGCTGGCGTAAGACTCTCCATCACCAGATCAGCCCACTTACGCTGCGATTCCAGATAGGCCTCAGCATCACCAGCCAATGTTCCCGGCCACTCTGCTACCGGCGCGTCAGACCCGTAAAAAACTCTTAAATCCATATTGTTACGCAATCCCTGCGAAAAAAAACCAAGCTCACCGTCAATGATGACAAACGGGCGTGGCTCTAAATATGCTGCTGGCTCAAAAACCCCACGCTGCCGATTGTAGGTTGGCCGCAGCACCGCCTCACCGCGCTTCAGCAGGCTGAGATGCTGCTCCACCATATCGAGTCGAACTGCACCCGGGTGGGCCTCTGTCAGCGCCTGCTTAAGCCCCTCATTTTGATCATACTTGCGGTAATCACTGAACGAGAGCCTTGCGACACGCGCCTCACCACCCAGCCACTGCACAATACCAGCAGCAAGGGAATGCCTTCCCGCAACGGGTTTACCCACAATGCCTAGCACTACCGGAGGGTGACGCATCCCAGTCCTTATATATGATCCTGTTTCTTAGCTCCTGCCGATCGACCGATTATTTAATCTGAAGATTCTCCCCGACTGAAACAAAGTCAATTGACAGTCGACACAACCACTTAATTCTGCCGGAACTGCCATCGACAAGAACCGGCTATTTTCGCCTACCAGCGCCTTTTCGGCAATAGCCAATCTCTACGCAAAATAAAAACTTTATAGTAACAAATAGTTAGCAAGCACCCAGGGGCGGTGCACTAGTCGTTATTTCGGGATTTGGAGCCTCTAAAACGGCTTTTTCAGGATTCAGAAATCCACTTAATGGAGCACCCCATACTCGGAATCTGCTCACGCGGCCCCTCACCCGTCTGCGCCACCTGGCGCATCGCCTCAAACAGCTCACGTCGGGCATCCTGTGGTGCTGCCTCCTTGCGGCTGGCATCGAGTCGGCCGCGATACTGCAGCTCAAGATCGCCGTTGTAACCAAAGAAGTCCGGGGTGCAGATCGCCCCGTAGTCCTTCGCTACCACCTGGGTCTCATCCATCAGGTAGGGGAAAGGGAATTTGAACTCAGCAGCCACCTGCTGCATGTTTTCAAACGAATCCTCCGGATAATCGGCAGGGTCATTCGACATAATCGCCACAAAATTCACGCCGTGGCGCTGTAACTCAAGTGCATCGCGCACGATCCGTTCACGAATTGACTTCACATAGGGGCAGTGATTGCAGATAAACATCACCAGCAGCCCCTTTTCCCCGCGGCAATCGGCCAACGTCCAGTTTCGCCCATCCACACCTGGCAGATCAAAATCGACTGCCAGCTTACCAAAATCACATAACGGAGTCTCAAGACTGACCATATGAAGCGCTTTCCTTTGCCAATTAATGGCTCATATTCTGAATAGATCCGCCCATTATACGTTGCACTTACCCGCCTGACACCCCTCTGCACAGCATCACCTCCACTTAAATTAATGACATGCCTATATCAAGTCGTTACAATTGCAAGGATTTATTCAGCGGGCATTAATTAAAACGATAATGCTCGCGCGCAAGCGAAGCCAGAAAATCATTTTTTCCAAAGAGGACGGCATGACAACATCACATCTTTTCACCTCCGAATCTGTTTCCGAAGGCCACCCCGACAAGGTTGCCGACCAAATCTCCGACGCAGTGCTTGACGCCATTTTCGAGCAGGATCCTGCCGCACGCGTCGCCTGCGAGACGATGGTCAACACCGGCATGGTAGTGCTCTCCGGTGAGATCACCACTACCGCATGGGTCGACATGCAGGATGTGGTGCGCAGGACCGTCAAGGAGATCGGCTACAACAGCTCCGATATGGGCTTCGACTGGGAATCGTGCGCCGTCATCACGTCGATCGACAAACAGTCGCCAGACATCGCGCAGGGCGTCGATGAATTTGACGACCACGAACAGGGGGCGGGCGACCAGGGGCTGATGTTTGGCTACGCCAGCAACGAGACCGACGTATTGATGCCCGCACCAGTCCACTACGCCCACAAGCTGGTAAAACGCCAGGCTGAGGTGCGTAAAAACGGCACATTGCCGTGGCTGCGCCCAGATGCGAAGAGTCAGGTCACCTTCCGCTATGAAGACCACAAACCGGTCGGCATCGAAGCGGTAGTCCTGTCGACACAGCACAACCCGGACATCGAAACAGGCGCACTGCGCGAGGCAGTGATGGACGAAATCATCAAACCGATCCTGCCGGGCGAATGGCTCAACAGTGACACCCAGTACCATATCAACCCAACCGGCCGTTTTGTTGTCGGTGGTCCGGTAGGCGACTGTGGCCTGACCGGGCGCAAGATTATTGTCGATACCTACGGCGGCATGGCACGTCACGGTGGCGGTGCCTTCTCCGGCAAAGACCCCTCAAAGGTCGATCGCTCGGCTGCGTACGCAGGGCGTTATGTGGCCAAGAATATCGTGGCCGCGGGTCTGGCCGATCGCTGTGAGATTCAGGTCTCCTACGCCATCGGTGTCGCAGAACCGACCTCAATCTCAGTCGAGACCTTTGGTACCGGTAAGATCGCCAATGACAAGATTGTCGAACTGGTACGCGAACACTTCGACCTGCGCCCCAAAGGGCTGATCACCATGCTGGATCTGTTGCGTCCGATCTACGGCCCAACCGCAGCCTACGGTCACTTTGGCCGCGAAGAGCCCAACTTCACCTGGGAAAAAACCGACAAGGCCGACGCACTGCGCGCCGCTGCCGGCATCTAATAATCCATATCGTTAAGCAACTCACACAGATTGGGGTTTTATTCACACCCCGATCTGGATTAAACTTCGCAACCGGATCTACCGATACACTTGTGCCCTGGGGCAGGAAGAATTCAACTAACACTTAAAAAGCTTTTCCCTCATTCCGAGGAGCGCTGCGACAGATACCCAGGCTTCATGGGAAACATCTGCCAGGCTCGGAAAGAGATATCAACAACAACGGCGCTCGGTTAAATTTGGAGGACAACGAATGTCTCAATTTACCGATTATAAAATCGCCGATATCTCACTGGCCGACTGGGGCCGCAAGGAAATGAACATCGCCGAGACCGAAATGCCCGGCCTGATGGCACTGCGTGAGAAATACGGCGAATCAAAACCACTGAAAGGCGCTCGCATCATGGGCAGCCTGCACATGACCATACAGACCGCGGTACTGATCGAAACCCTGATTGAACTGGGCGCCGAGGTACGCTGGGTCTCGTGCAACATCTTCTCGACTCAGGACCACGCCGCCGCCGCCATCGCTGCTGCCAACATTCCGGTCTTTGCGTGGAAAGGCGAAACACTGGAAGAGTACTGGTGGTGCACCGAGCAGGCGTTCAGATGGCCCAACGGCGAAACCGCCAACATGATCCTCGATGACGGCGGTGATGCAACCCTGCTGGTCCACAAAGGGGTTGAATACGAGAAGGCCGGCGCAGTACCCGGGCCTGAGACCACCGACAACGAAGAGATGAAATGTGTACTGGGTGTACTGGCACGTATGATGGAAGAGGACAAAGAGTTCTGGACCAAACAGGCGGCCAACATCCAGGGCGTTACCGAAGAGACCACCACCGGTGTCCATCGCCTGTATGAGATGGTTGAAAAAGGTGAGCTGCTGTTCCCCGGCATGAACGTTAACGACTCGGTCACCAAATCTAAATTCGATAACCTCTACGGCTGTCGTGAATCGCTGGTCGACGGCATCAAGCGTGCCACCGACGTGATGGTCGCCGGCAAGATCGCAATCGTCTGTGGTTATGGCGATGTGGGCAAAGGTTCGGCGCAGTCACTGAAGGGCCTGGGCGCAACCGTCATGATCACCGAGATCGACCCGATCTGTGCGCTGCAGGCGGCAATGGAAGGTTTCCGCGTGGTAACAATGGATGACGCCGCCTCTTATGGTGATATCTTTGTCACCACCACCGGTAACTATGACATCATCACCCACGACCACATGGTGCAGATGAAAAATCAGGCGATCGTCTGCAACATCGGCCACTTCGATAACGAGATCGACATCGCCGGCATGAAGCAGTACCAATGGGAAAACATCAAGCCACAGGTCGATCACATCATCCTGCCAAACGGCAACCGCATCATCATGCTCGCTGAAGGACGTCTGGTGAATCTCGGTTGCGCCACCGGCCACCCAAGTTTCGTGATGTCCAACTCGTTCACCAACCAGGTACTGGCACAGATCGAGTTCTTCACCAAGCGTGAGCAGTACGAGATCGGCGTATTCATCCTGCCGAAACATCTGGATGAAGAGGTTGCTCGTCTACACCTTGATAAGATCGGCGCCAAACTGACCACGCTCTCCAAAGAGCAGGCAGACTACATCGGTGTTCCTGTGGAAGGCCCTTACAAGCCAGACCACTATCGGTATTAATTAACAGCAGGGGAAAGGGGAAAGGGGAAAAGGGGGAAGGAGGCAGATTCAGGGCATGCGTTACGCGCCCTGCTTTTCCCCTTACATCTTGCCCCTTGACCCTTTGCCCTGATTTTTAATATGCAATATGAGAAATCTTTTAGCTGCGAGTTCTTCCCACCCAAGACAGACAAGGGCGCGGAGAACCTGCGCAACACGTTGACGGATCTGGCTACGTTAAACCCGGCCTACTTCTCGGTCACCTTTGGCGCTGGCGGCAGCACGCAGGAAGGGACATTCGATACTGTTAAAGAGATACAGGAAAAAGGGTATGCAGCAGCACCGCATCTCTCCTGCATCGGCTCAACACAGGAAGGAATTCGCGAACTGCTCAACGGCTACATCGGGCTCGGCGTGAAACGCATCGTCGCACTCCGTGGCGACATGCCCTCCGGCATGCGTGAAACCGGCGAATTCCGTTACGCCAATGAACTGGTCGAATTCATTCGTGCAGAGACCGGCAATCATTTTCACATCGAAGTGGCCGCCTACCCAGAGTTTCATCCGCAGGCGCCCAGTGCACAGGCAGATATGGAAAACTTTGCCCGCAAGGTCAAAGCAGGCGCCAATGCCGCAATCACACAGTACTTCTACAATGCAGATGCCTATTATCGCTTTGTGGATGACTGTCAAAAACTCGGTGTTGATATTCCGATCGTCCCCGGCATCTTTCCGATCACCAACCACACCAACCTGAAGCGCTTTTCAGGGATGTGTGGTGCCGAGATCCCACGCTGGATTGAACAGCGGCTGATTGGCTTCGGTGATGACAAGGCATCACTCATCGCCTTTGGTGAAGAGGTGGTCAGCGAAATGTGTCGTAAACTGCTCGACAACGGCGCACCCGGTTTTCACTTCTACACCATGAACCAGACTGAACCTACACGCAGGTTGTGGCATAATCTGGGAATCGAAACTTAGTTAATAATAAAAATAGTCGGTTGTACTATTCATAACCACCCCTGGCTTTAATCATCTGGGGGTGGTTTTTTTACGCCCCTAAAACGGCGCCCCTCCAGAATCCTCTTACATTAATATAGCGTTTCGCAATAAAAAATACTTGCCGCCGATAAAAACGTGGTGTATAAAATCCGGAAATTTATTCAAGGCTAATATTTATTTAACGATATACCAAACAGGTGTTTTTTATACTCAGGAGTTTAAGCAACTTATGAAAAGCAACGCTTTCTGGTATGGCTATCTCGAAGCTGGCGAGAAAGGCTCCCTGGTCGTCCGAGCCCCTGATCTCGACACAGGCAAACCTGATACATTCTACCTATACAATCAAAAAAGAGACGCCATCCTGGAATACAAATCCAGCTTCGTCGAACCTAAACTGCGCGAACTCAACGAAGAAGAGCATGGCCAGATCCCCGCATTAGAAAAGGCACTTAAAAAGGCGCTGTCACAATTCCAGGCGCGCACAGGCTCACCGCTAAATGACGAAGCTGCACCCGCCGCAGAGACCAAGACCAGTAAGACAAAAACCATCACCGACGATTTGAGCATTGATGATGCAGACGATAGCTTTGTGCTGGATGAAGCGGAGGATGAGCTTTAAGGTTTTTTTGGGGAGGGGCTATATACACACCCTCCCGTCATCTATTTCACAACCTGCTTAATTTTCTCTATTTTTGTGGCGGAGTCATTGTTCACAACTTCTGCGTACGGCAGCATAAAAGACTGAACCCGCGCTTCGAGCAATCGGTACTCCTGCTCATCCGCCTCTTTCCAGCCCAGTCCAGTTCCGATAAGACTATAGGTAGATTCATCACGAGTAAGCTTTTCCTGGTCAAGATCTTCCTGGGCTGGCATTACCCAACGCATCAGCGCTTCTTTACTGGCCTGCCTCATGCCAGCACTCATACATGAGATATATTCCAGCCAGAAAACCATCGTCATCAACTTAATGTACTCCAACTGGTCTACTTCTGTTTGACGACCATTCCTGTGGAATTCAAGCGCCTTCAATAAACGATAACTGTTATGCAGTCGTTTTAACTGGCGAGGATTGGTCACCCGCAATTCTCGAGACAATTTAAAAAAGTGGTCGCGCTCAAAACGCGTATCCTTGATGACATCTTCAACCTCAGCTAAATCCATTTCATCATCAGTCGTCTCCTCAACAATAGAAGAGGGGTCAACTGGCACCTCCGGCTTATCTGTTTGGGTAATATCAACACCCTCATCGTTTTTTGTATTCAATGGCAGCGGCCCTTTATCACCCGCTAAGGGTTCTACACCACTATCACCCTTAGATGGATCAGGTACACCGCTGCTATCCTCCTTTTCCGCGCCAGAAGGTATTGGCTCGTCAACAACATTCTTGAACAGCACTTTATCGATGAAACCTTCAAGGTCACGCCCACCCGGCCTGTCGAGCTGTATCGGAAGATTGAATATCTTGCCAAGGTAATCACGTGCAATTGCCTGGGCAGTACGACTACTCCCCTTCTCGGCCAGGTCGTGGTAGTGCACCGACAGCGCGGCAAGCGCCATGCGGTGATCGATTGCGACAATAGTGGTGACATTGGGCAGGTCCATCACCAATCGTACCGCTTCGAGTGTCTTGATCACACCATCGACACCACAACGATCAAGGTCATCCACCATAAAGAGCAGGCGCTTCTCTTTTCCTTTGCGGTTAATCACCTTTGCTTGCAGGCGGCCCCACCAGTCCTGAGCTTTTACAGGCTCTCCGTCATCTCTGCCCTCAGGAAACAGCACCAGCTCACACAGGTCATCAACCTGCTGTTGAATCACCGGCAGCTCACCCAGATGTTTTCCAAAGCTGGGCAGGCGCAGGTAGGTCTGCAGTTTTTCGGCAAACGGGTGTGAAATCACCCCCCTCACCTGCTGCCCCAACAGCAGTAACAGCGCGATACCACTCGCCCCAAATATTGCGGACTGCCATTCATCCCCAGTGGTAAATGCAACGATTGTCGCCATCAATACAACCGGCACCGCAAGCAGTATCCATAACAGACTGGCGGGCCGACTCTTGCAGGCGTAACGCAGCGCAAGATCAAGCCGTTCTTTCCAGTTAAGCCCCTTCGTTAGACCGTTGACCACTTCCTGCGCCATACCGGCCTGGATGTTATCGGTATGCTCATATGCCCACGCATTAAATGTGGCACAGAGGTGATCGTTTTTCGAAACGCTAAATGCTGTGTTATTTGAAGGCTTACTCAGCGCATCGGTCAGCATTCCCAACACACTCGATTTACCGGCACCCCAATGGCCCAATAGTCCGATGGTAGCGCGCCCTTTATATTCGCTATGATCGATTACTGCCGTGAGCGCTTTCACCAGAGGCAGACGGCCCAGTGAGTCTTCACCCGTCGGCTGGTCACTATCCGGCCCGGGATTGCGGCCCAGGTGAATGGTGTCGCGTTTCGCTTCCTGCGCTTCAGAATTTAACGCCTCTTGTGCAGCCGCTGCATCAGGTATGTCACCCCCTTTTACATTTTTGGCCTTTTGTTCAGCATCCTTTCCATACTCTTCATACCACTTATTAAAACGGCGTTCGGTCTCGTCAATGTCCCACGGTTTGCCATCGACAAGGTCCATATAACGTCGAACGGCGTCGTCCATTCCAGCTTCAGCCATGGTTGATTGCCAGCGTTCAATGATGGCGCTCCAGTCCTCCGCTAGCTCGCTTCCTCCATCGGACTGCTGCCACAATGGGAAAGAGAGCAGTTCAGTCGAGGTAGCGATAACGGGACGAGGAAATTCCGCCGATTGATCAATCTCACCATGCAACAACAATAACTGCTCAAGATCCCATTGCATAGCGGCTCTGGCGGCGGCGTCGGCGGCGTCGGCGGCGGCTCTGGCGGCGTCGGCGGCGTCGGCGGCGGCTCTGGCGGCGTCGGCGGCGGCTCTGGCGGCATCGGCGGCGGCTCTGGCGGCGTCGGCGGCGTCGGCGGCGGCTCTGGCGGCATCGGCGGCGGCTCTGGCGGCGTCGGCGTAGGCGACTCTGTTATTAATTAACAATAAAACCACATCGATCGCCGCCGCCACCGCTAACACATGCCGCCACCGATCATCCACTGGCCAAAAAGCCAATCCTCCTTCCGTTCCACCAATCAGTGGCGTCACTCGGATCGCTGCTCGAAATGCAAAGACTCGACACGCCTCTGGCGACAGGCGTTCGAAATTCTCTTCACTCAATTCCGGCAATTCAGGCTCAGGCGTATTAGGCGCTTCCATCATCCCTCTTCCTTATAGGTCTAAGGGCATACTAACTCGACCGCCCGACAAAGCAAACCAGTCTCTAAGCAGATATCCCGGCGCACATTAAATATTCATTTTTCTAAAACGGCCAATGCCTTATCATTGGCCACTGAAGTAAAGAATAAGCCCAACCACTTAATGACCATCCTCAAAAAACTCAGCTGGTTCTTCCGCCTCTACTGGAAACGTTACGCCATCGCCTTTGTGGCGCTGCTGACGATCGCCGGGCTGACGATGGTGCCGCCGTGGATCACCGGGCAGGTGGTGGATGCGATCGCCAACGACACGCTGACCTATGAGTGGCTGATCGAAGCGATCGGTCTGCTGCTCGGCATCGGCATTGTCGTCTACGGGCTGCGTGTGTTGTGGCGCAGGCAGCTCTACGGCGCGTCATTCAAACTGGCGGCGCTGATGCGCGGCCGCATCTATGACCATTTGACGCTGATGGCGCCGGGTTTTTTCCAACGCCATCACACCGGCGACCTGATGGCGCGCGCCACCAACGATGTCACCGCAATCGAAATGACCGCCGGTGAGGCGATCCTCGCACTGTTCGATGGGATACTGACCGGCGTGATCGTGCTGATCCTGATGGTGGTACTGGTGAGCTGGAAACTGACCCTGCTGGCGCTGCTGCCGTGGCCGGTCATGGGTTATTTTATGTGGCGCTTCGGCCACCAGATGCACGACACCTTCTCTGAGGCGCAGCGCCAGTTCAGCCTGCTCAACGACAGAACACAGGAGAACATCACCGGTATTCGCCTGATCAAGGCGTTTGGCCAGCAGCCGCAGATGAAACGCGCCTATAGCGCAGTCACCAGTGATGTCAGTGCCGCCAATCTTGCGGTGGCGAAGGTCGAGGCGAAGTATGACCCGGTGATCTTTCTGACCGTCGGTACCTCATTCCTTTTTGCTGTCGGTGGTGGTGCTTACTGGATCTACCAGGGTGAACTGACGATCGGTGAACTGACCACCTTTACGATGTACCTCACCTTCCTGATCTGGCCGATGTTCGCCTACGGCTGGACGTTGAACCTGCTGGAGCGCGGCACCGCGGCCCATAAACGGATCGATGAGCTGTTACAGAGTGCGCCGGAGATTCAGGATGGCGGCACAAGGGAGACCGTCGAGAGCACTCACATCGACGCCCATATCAGGCGGTTCCACTACCCCGGCAATGAGACCGAGACCCTGCACGATATCGATTTCCAGATCGCACCGGGCAGCACCTTCGGCATCGTCGGCCACACCGGTAGCGGCAAGAGTACTTTGATTCAGTTGCTGCTGCGCATGTACCAGAGTGAACAGAGTGAGATCCTGCTCGACCACCAGAAAATCGACCGCTATCGGCTTGCGACGCTACGCGCACAATTCGGGCTGGTGCCGCAGGATCCGTTCCTCTTTTCGGTGACGATTGCCGAGAATATCGCCCTCGGCTGCCCCGAGGCGTCACTCGATGAGATTCGTAGAGCGGCCACGCTCGCCTGCATCGATGACGATATCCAGAGCTTTCCCGAGCAGTACAACACCCTGGTCGGTGAACGCGGCATCACATTATCGGGCGGACAGAAGCAGCGCATCGCAATCGCACGTGCGCTGTTGATCGACCCGCCAATACTGATACTCGACGATGCCCTGTCGGCGGTCGATGTGAAGACCGAGCAACGTATCCTGATTCAGCTCAAGCAGCAGCGCCGCGGCCGCAGCAACATCATCGTCTGCCATCGCCTCTCGGCAGTGATCGATGCCGATGAGATCATTGTGCTGCGCCACGGCACGATCGAAGAGCGCGGCCGCCATACACAACTGCTAAAGCACGACGGCTGGTATGCACAGATGTACCACTATCAACAGATCGAGGCGGCGGTGCAGCATGGCGAGTAGTGATAATAACCGCGGCCCGTTCAGGCGCCTGATCGGCTATGCACTACACGACCGCAGGTTATTAAAGCAGGCGTTGATACTGCTGCTGATCGCGACTGCTGCCGATGTCACCGGCCCGATCCTGATCAAGATCTTTCTCGACGACTATGTAGTGCCCGGCAACTGGCAGATGGATGCGATCATCTGGCTCGGCATCGCCTACATCTTTTTTATGTTGCTTGCCGCCACCACCAACTACATGCAGGCGGTGCGCCTCAACACCATTGCGCAAAAATCGGTACAGACGCTACGCGAACAGGTCTTTGCCAAGGTGATGCGCCTGCCACTCAGCCACTTTGATCACACCCCGACCGGCAGCATGGTGTCACGCATCACTAACGACACCGAGTCGATCAAGGAGCTCTATGTCAATGTGGTCGGTTCTTTTCTACAGAACATGATGCGCATCCTCGGCGTGCTCATCGCGATGGCGATCCTCGACTGGCAGTTGATGATTATCTGTCTACTGTTTGTACCCCTGGTTGCTCTCGTCATGTGGCTCTATCAGCGCATCAGTGCACCACTGTTTCACCACGCACGCGGGCTGCTGAGTGACATCAACGCCAAACTGCATGAGTCGATCCAGGGGATGCGTGTGGTCCAGCTCACCGGGCAGCAGGGGCGTTTTCGTCGTAACTTCTCGTCACTTGCCGATGATCACTACCGGGCGCGCAGGCGTAACGCACACCTTGACGCATGGTTGCTGCGGCCGTTTGTTGATCTACTGCAGAAACTGGTGCTCGCCGGCCTGCTGTTTACCTTCGGCTATCAGGCGCTCGACCACCCGGTTGAGATCGGTGTGATCTACGCCTTTGTCACCTACCTGGGGCGTTTTACCGAACCGTTGATTGAGATCACCCAGCGTCTTAACCTCTTTCAACAGGCACTTGTTGCGGGAGAGCGTGTGTTTCAACTACTCGATACCGAAGTCGAAGCACAGCAGCGCAATGTCGATGCATCCATTACCAGAGGTAACATTGAGTTCGATCACATTCACTTCAGTTACGACGGCAAGCAGCAGGTGATCAATGATATCTCCATGGCGATACCCGCCGGGAAGTTTCACGCCATCGTTGGCCACACCGGCAGTGGCAAGAGTACGCTGACACAACTACTGCTGCGCTTTTATCAGCCACAGCAGGGTTCGATTCAGATCGACGGGCAACCACTGAATCGCTTTAGCGAAACCGAGCTACGTCGCGCGATCGGCATCGTGCAGCAGGAGCCATTTATCTTCAATAGCAGTGTGCGTGACAACATCACGATGGGCGAAGTGTTCGGCGATGAGACGATCATGGCTGCGGCACAGCAGGCAGGATTGCACGCGCATGTTGAACGTCTGCCACAGGGTTACAATACAATGCTTGATGAACGCGGCAGTAACCTCTCTACCGGGCAACGACAGCTGCTGGCGCTAGCGCGCGCACTGGTGCATCGACCGCAGATTCTGATCCTCGACGAGGCGACCGCCAACATCGACAGCCACACCGAAGTCGAGATCCAGCAGGCACTGCTCAAACTGCGAGGCAAGGTCACCCTGCTGGTGATCGCACATCGCCTCTCAACGATCGAGAAGGCCGATGAGATCGTGGTGTTGCATCAGGGAGAAGTTGCACAACACGGCAGTCACACGGCCCTGCTAAGAGAAACAGGCACCTACCAACATCTCTACCAGATGCAGGCGATGGGGCTGGAAGATGAATAAATCAGCGCTTATTTATCGGCCTCGACCGCCAGTGGTCTTTGCCAACCAAGTTTTTTCTCAATCGAACTGATCATCGCTCCGGCAACATCTTTGCCGGTGGCGCTCTCAATTCCTTCCAGCCCCGGCGATGAGTTGATCTCCAGCAGCAGCGGCCCCTTTGATGAACGGATAATATCGACACCCGCAACCTTAAGTCCCATCGTGTTCGCCGCCTTGATCGCAAGCTTTTTCTCATCCGGCGAAATCTTTACTACTGATGCGGAACCCCCTTGATGGATATTGGCACGGAACTCACCCGGTGCCGCTTCGCGCTGGATCGATGCCACCACCTTGCCATCAATGACAAAGCAGCGCAGATCCTTGCCCTGCGCCTCCTTGATAAACTCCTGCACCAGCAGATTGGCACGTAACGATTTGAAGGCGTTGATCACACTCTCCGCCGCTTTCCTGGTCTCAGCCAGCACCACACCACGCCCCTGCGCCCCCTCCAATAACTTCACAATCAGCGGTGCGCCGCCTACCATATCGATCAGATCATTGGTATCGATCGGTGAATTCGCAAAACCGGTAATCGGAATATCGAGTCCCCTGTTCTGCAATAACTGCAGTGAATAGAGCTTGTCGCGCGACTGCGTAATCGCCGCCGAGGTGTTAAGCGTATGCACACCGAGACTTTCAAAATGGCGTGTCAGCGCACAGCCGTAAAAAGTGACGCTCGGCTTAATCCGTGGAATCACGGCATCCAGGTTGTTAAGGATACGTCCACCACGATAATGAACCTCAGGGTTCTCAGCATCAAGCTTCATGTAACACTGCTTGATGTTAAGAAAGATCATCTCATGGCCACGCTCTTCACCGGCCTCGATGATACGACGGTTACTATATAGCTCCGGGTTACTCGCCAGCAACCCGATTTTTAGACCACTGGGTTCATTACGCGCCATCCCGTAATACTCTTCCAGCGTTGTTTTGTCGATCACACCAAGACAGCAACTCGCTTCCGGGTCGACCAATATCCGCCCCTGCATCGCCTCACGCCCCAGTAGCATTCGATAACCCATCGAATCACGATTGGCGAGCGACAGTTCGATTTCCCAGGTTTGATCGTCAAGGGTCAACGGCGCGCTGACGACATAGCGTTTTTCACTAACGCCGGTAGAACTCTTGATTGAACGACGGTCTTTCACCGGAAGCTCACAGCGCACCACGACCTGGCGGTCTTGCTGAACTGGATGCACCTCGAAACTCACCCATAAAACACCGCCACGGCGAAATGACTGAATGTTAAAGGCGTGCAGCGAAGAGGTCCTGGCACCCGAATCAACCCTCGCCTTGATCGCAGGAATACCGAGCGTCGGAAAGCGGCACCACTCCTCGCTACCGACAATCATTTTCTGTTGTTGTGGCATTCACTAATCTCCAGAATATACGCCAACAGCCAGGAGCCGTGCCCGACCTGTGTTACGCGCACGATAAGCGAACTCCACGTTAACAGGCAAGCAGTAATCCCTCTCTACACACAAATTCTTCGTTTGTGGTAATCTCAAACAGACATAGAACAGATAAGATTCAAGATTATGGCCAATTCCAGCGACAACACCTTCTACTGGTACGACTACGAGTCCTTCGGCCTCAACCCAATGTTCGATCGCCTGGCTCAGTTTGGCGGTGTACGCACCGACATGGATCTCAACATCATCGGTGAGCCGTTGATGATCTACTGCAGGCCGGCCAATGACTTTCTGCCCAATCCGGCCTCATGTCTTGTTACCGGTATCACACCACAGAAGGCGTTGGCGGACGGCCTGCCCGAGGCAGAATTCATTCGCCGTATCAACGCCGAGTTCTCACAGCCCAACACCTGCGTGCTCGGTTATAACAACCTGCGCTTCGATGATGAGTTCACCCGCTATAGTCTCTATCGTAACCTGCTGGACCCTTATGCACGCGAATGGAAAAACGGCTGTTCGCGCTGGGACCTGCTCGATGTGGTCCGCATGACGCGCGCACTGCGCCCCGAAGGGATCGAGTGGCCCAACAATGAAGAAGGACGCCCCAGCGTGCGCCTTGAAGAGCTCACGGTTGCAAACGGGATCAGCCATGAATCGGCGCATGATGCACTCTCTGATGTCTACGCCACCATCGCAATGGCCAAACTCCTCAAGGAGAAACAGCCCAAGGTGTTCGAATATGCGCTGGAGAATCGCAACAAGAACAAGATTCTGAAACTACTTGATGTACGTCAGCAGAAACCGGTACTGCACATCTCCGGCATGTACCCGGTTGAACAGGGCAACCTCGCAGTGGTGGTGCCGGTGTCTCCTCACCCGACCAATAAAAACGGTGTGATCGTCTTTGACCTCAGTTGCGATCCAGCCCCGCTCTATAAACTCAGTAAAGAGGATATCCACCAACGGATTTTCACCCCAACCAACGAACTCCCGCAAGGGGTTGAGCGGATACCGCTAAAAACAGTGCACGCCAACAAGTGCCCGATCATCGCGCCCCTCGGCACGCTGACCGGCCACGCGGCGAAAAAATACAAGGTTGACCTGAACCGCTGCCGCGCCAATCTCGACATCATCAAGTCAAACCCTCCACTGAGCAAAAAACTGCAGACCGTATTCAGTGGTGCCCAATTTGAAAAACGTACCGATCCTGACCAGCTACTCTACGGCGGTTCTTTCTTTAGCCATGAAGACCGTGAACGAATGGAAAAGATTCAAACACTGTCGCCACAGGAGCTGAAGGATCACACGGTGTGCTTTGATGACAACCGACTTGATGAACTGCTGTTCCGTTATCGTGCACGTAACTACCCTGAAACATTGAATGATGACGAACTGGCTCGCTGGGAAGAGTTCCGCCACGACCGCCTGTCACGCCCAGAGAAGGGCAAGCTGACCAGCGATGAGTTCTTTGAAGAACTGCAACGCCTGCGCGACGAGCCTGAACGCTCCGGTGATGACTGGGCCGTACTCGATGAGGTTGAGCAGTATGGTAAGTCAGTCACGGCTTAACAGTTGTGAGTAACACAGGGTGAAAAAGATCGTCTGCCTGCACGGCTATTCGATGAACAGCGCATGGCTACAGTCGTGGCTTGAGCCGATACAGCTGCACCTCGGCAGCGACTATCAGCTACTCTACCCGCAGGGGCCAATCGAATGTCCCGCTGAAGAAGTTCGTGCGATGATGGCACGCTTCAACATGCCGCTCCCCGAGGAACGTATCGGCAGAGGAAAAAACTGGTGCTGGTATCGTGCCGATGAACAGAAGCCACCGACCTATCATCAGATCGAAGTGGCACTCGGTTTTTTATCCGACTACTTTTCACGACACAGGCCGGTCGACGGCGTCATCGGCTGGAGCCAGGGCGCGGTGATGACAGCGCTCCTCGCATCCCTCAGGGAGAATGAGCCTGACGACCATTTTGATTTCAGCTGGGCGATACTGTGTGGCGGTTTCCTGCCCGGTGACCGACGTTATCGACCACTGTTCGAGGCACCACTTGCGATACCAACGCTACATGTTACTGGTGAAAAAGAGTCCGATTTTATGAAACAGCAGTCCGAGAAGATGCGCGCAGCATTTATTAATGCAGAACGACTCGACACCCCATGCGGCCACATCATGCCGGTCAAATCCCCTCAGCATATGAATGCGATTGCGGAGTGGATCATGCGCCAGCCGTGAGCTGCTGCGGCCACTCATCATTAACGATCACACCGCGTGTTAACTCATGCCAGCCATCATCACGCTGCGCCAGCTCGGCCACCATCAGTGCATGCTGCTTCTTTGAAAAGTGAGATGTAACATATGCTGCCATCTCAATAGAGTCCATCACCTCACACTCACCGCTACAATGATAATGGGCCAGCCATTTCAGACGTGGCAACACCACCCAGCGATTTTTACAGTTGCTCGATAATAACCACTGCTTCAACTCACCACGGCGGCACCACCACCCTCGCTCATGCCCTGGAGAGAGGCCATCGAGCAGCGCTGAGTTACGTTCGGTATCATAAACAGGGTAAAAGAGCCGCCCCTTAAAAAAGGCCCTGGGTACTACCGGGACAGCACCACACAACGTCGTCAGCTGTCTGCGCGCCACCGCTTCTTCACTCAGGTGCAACTGTCGGTCAAACACTCGGCCTATCTTACGCTGTAATCTGTCACGCGCATTCGGCCCAATGAATTGACCTTCAAACCATAGATAAAACTTAACCGTCACTTCCCAGTGAACCAGCGTCGCATCCCGATGCTGTCGAAAGAGAAAGTCGAATTCACCAAGCTGTCGTTTACCTTCGCTGACCACCAGGTTACGCGCCATTAGCTGATACCCAAGCAACTCCGTTAGCCAGTACTCAAGTAACGTCTCAAAATAGCTACCCAGGCGCTCTGTTTCATGAGCATCAATCCACCGGGCAAGGGGTTGTGGATCAAAATCTAGTTGATCAAGCTTGGCGCTCGCGACCTGAAGAGATCCCCGACACCATCCATCATCGACCACCTGGCCACCATAGATTCCAGCCGCATGATCCAGCAGGCCGGGCATTGTCATCACCGCCGCAAGGTCGCGCACCTGCTGATGTCGCCACTCATCCTGCATGAGTTATAACCGTCCCGCCTGACTGGGATTCATTGTTGCACACCAGAAAAAACATTATTTATAAAATAATCCGGTTTTAGATTTCGTTTAATTAAAACTACTGATAGTAGCTTTTCAATCGTTTCCGCCAGCCACCAAGCCAGCGCGACTCATCACGCGGCGCATTTCGTACCCGACGGCTCAACACCTCATCTGCTGCGCGAATGTATTCCGTCATCGTATGGCTCGCCTGTGGATGCATCGTTTGTAACAGTTGCAGCAATCCCCATCCCTCTCCTCGATAACGCTCTTTAGGTGAGATACCTTCTCCTTTGAAGTTTACATAATCGATCAGGGCATAAATCCCATTGGGCGTTTCGGCAACACGGTAAAACTGCTGCCTCACATGTTTACGCTGTGCTTCAGTAGTAAGCGTTGCAAGCATCTTTGGCAGTGCCGCCTCCAGGCGCAGTACGATGAACTCCACCTGCTGACGCATCGTCTGTTTCATCAATTCACGCAGCTCACTCATGCGCCATGAGTTGATATCGTTATAAAAGGCATCGCGACTCGACCACGGTGCATCGCTTGAGTCATGCAACCAGCCCGGGAGCTTGACACCCTTATTCTGAAAATAGCTGAGCAGCGCCGGAAAGCTTTCGACAAAGGGGCCGTCGATACCGTGCGGGTACCAGATGAAATGCCCGATTCCGAGCGATGGGAAATCCTCACCTCTGTTCCACACCACCAGGTTTTCAATCTTACCAGCCCCTTCGTTTTTCCAGATACGTCTGCCGATCTCCTGTGCTTCTTGTTCAGTCAGGTGAATTTCAAGATCATTAGCGAGTGCCATCGGTGGTGGTAGCGCAAGATGCTCCTCGGCCCATGCGGCGATGGGAAGCAACAGGAATATTAACAACTGGAGCTGTTTTTTCATCGCACGAGCACGTCCCGCACACGCTGCCACTGCGCCAGTTTCTGTTCTAATGACATTGAGGCATGAGCAGGGCTGGTCGATGGCAGACGCTGCATCTCAATTACAAATGAATGCCGCGATAATATCGGGATAACATGGCGTTTAAACGAGGCTTCTGCCTGCGCACCATTGAAAAATAGATATCGGATCGATGGATGATCATCAAAAAAACCAGCAAAGTCATTGGCAACTATCGACGCCTGTTCAATCGATGAATCGAGGCTGCCTTCACGCACGCAGTGCTGCATCACATCCCATAATGCGATTCTGTTCTCCCGCAGCAGCGCCAGCCGTTCTGGATAACCAAGCTTCTGTGGCGCATTAAAGAGCTGACAGATGATCGACCAGAAGGCGTTACGTGGATGGGCGTAATATTGCTCTGCATCTAGTGATGCCTGCCCAGGCATCGAGCCGAGGATTAACACTTCAGCCCCTGTCACCACGACGGGCGGAAAACCTGAAATCACCTCTCCCTTGTCACTACTCATTGTCGCTGTTCCCTGTATCCTCGGGACCTGTTGAAAACACCCCGTTACTATACTCAAGAAACATCGACAAAACTCGTTAACATGGCCCATGAATTGCAAATACTCAGACAACAGATTGAATGAATATAACACCCACCACATTTAACGGCGAGACAGGATGGAGATTAGCACCCATGGCAGCACCAATTTCTAATAATAATCCGGCACTTATAGATCACCGAAAGGCTGACAGTACGAATAACAACGAGTCTGGAAACGGCTCCAGTGCGACAGGCAGCAATGATGAAACTGCCGCCAGACGGCAAGATGATGCCGTCAGTGTCAGCAAAGCGGCGCAGGCGCTCGGAAGCTCAGCAACCAGCCTGGAGGCGGGCAATATCGAGACTGCAGATCAGGCTGCCGAACTTGCACAGAATATCGCCTCCTTTTTTGCCGAAAACGGCCCTGGTGCTCTGGCGGCGCATGATAATGGCAACGCTGGCCTGGCAGGTCTCCTGAAAACCAGCTAACCCCTCCCATTTAATACTACCCCCTGTTGGCCCAGACTCATCTGGGCCTTTTTTCCCACCACCATCGCTTTAAGCTGCCCAAGCCCGGTTACAGCGAGCCCCTAAGATTGAGTCGATGCTAGTTATTAAATAGACCGTTCAAATAATCGACCAGACGCTCACGGTTCTGCTGCGATTTGAAGGCATCGATATGTTTTCCACCCGGCACAAGCCATAGTTGCTTCGGCTCATTCGCCTCGTGATAGAGCCGCTCACTATGGGCATGCGAGACTACCCGATCCTGATCGCCATGAATCAACAGCACAGGAATGTCATCGATACGCGCGATGGCGCGGGCAGGATGATAGGCATCAGAGATTGTTAATGAGAGTGGCCACTGCAGCGGCCATGTGAGCCAGAACCTGCTCAGCACTTCGCGTGCCACCTCACGATAGCTACTAAAGCTACTCTCGACAATGAGCCCTTTAATTTGGTTGCGATGCTCACTCGTTATCGTGGTCTGGATCGCAATCGCCCCGCCTAGACTCTGCCCAAACAGCACCAGTGGAACACCGCTTGCCTCTGGCTGTTCCAGCAGCACCGAAAGCGCCCGTTCTGCATCTTCATGCGCGCCTGGTAGCGAAACCACGCCTGCTGAATTACCATAACCACGATAGTCGAAAATAAAGACGTTGAAACCGCGCGCCGGCATCCAGTCGATACTCTCAAGGTGCGCGCTGATGTTTCCTGCATTACCGTGTAAAAAAAGAATAGAAGCGGTCGGTGGCTGCGCTGTTGCAGGCAACATCCAGCCATGCAGTGCGGTGCCATCGCGGGAAGTGAAATGAATATCACGATATTCCAGTCCGACATCGGCTGGTGTAAGCATCAACGTGGGACGGGGATAAAAGAGAAACTGGCTACAACCTGAGAGCAGAAACAGGCTTAATAGCAGTGGGACAACGTAGCGATTCATCTCGTTACCCTTCAGCGTAGTGTAGCATCATGAAGCGTAGTATATCGATTATGCCTGCACTCATCTTTTTTCCGTCACAACGTAACGACACGACACAGCAGTTATTTACAGAAGATCCCCTTCAGGAGCCTAAACTATTTCAATCAAGAATCAAACCCGGTCCATTTCTATCAACAGGACATAAATCGATTTATAATGGCTCACTGAAAAGATCATTTGAGCGAATCTTCACGCTGACAACGAACCCCATGAAATCACAAAAGATATACCCGTTAGCCTTCAGCTTTGAATGCTTTCCCGCCAGGAGTGAAGCTGGAAAAGACAAGTTGCTTGAGACATGCAACGCGCTGGCTGCAGTTAATCCCTGTTTTCTTTCGGTGACTGATGGTGCGGGTGGCACCATGCGTGAACGTACAGTGACTACAGTGAATGAAGTCAAGACCGCAACCACCACGGTGTGCCCCCAGGGTATCGAAGTCGCCCCTCATATAGCCTGTATCGGCGCGAGTCGTGACGAGATCCGCGCCTTACTCGATCATTATCGCAGCCTGGACATGCGTCACATTATCGCACTGCGCGGTGACATTCCATCTGACCTGAGGGATTGTGGTGACTTCAGTTACGCCAGTGAGCTAGTCGAATTTATCCGAGATGAAAGTGGCGATTATTTTTTTATTGAGGTCGCCGCCTATCCTGAAACCCATCCGCAGGCTAAAGATGCCGCCAGTGACATCCAGAATTTCAAACAGAAGGTTGATAGTGGCGCTGATGCTGCGCTTACGCAATATTTCTACAATCCGGATGCCTACTTCCGTTTTGTCGATGACTGCGAAAAGGCAGGGCTTGATCTGCCGATCATCCCAGGTGTCATGCCGATTACCAACTACCGGCAACTGGCCCGTTTCTCTGACAGATGCGGCGCTGAAATTCCACGCTGGATAAGCGAGCGGCTAGCGGGATATGGTGATGACAACTCATCGATTCGCGCCTTTGGTGAAGAGGTAGTTACCGACCTGTGTGAACAGCTACTGAAAGGTGGTGCCGCAGGGCTTCATTTTTATACCATGAACCAGGCAGCTCCGACGCTGGCGATCTGGCACAACCTGGCTCTAAGTAGCGACAAGACCTCGCGAGCGCGCCGTTACTAATATGGAACAATCTCGCCATCAAAGGCAACAAATGCCCCAGGCTGATAACGATCTACATTCGATATCACTTCTGTTAACCCTGCCACAGAGGTAGCGACATCGATCAGGCCGGTGTGGTTGGTCATGTCGGTACTGACCCAGCCTGGATGTAATGTGATCACGCGCACCCCATCCGCAGCAAGATCAATCGCCATTGAGCGCGAGATAATCACCAGTGCCGCCTTGGCTGCACGGTAGGCATAACAACCGCCGCTAGTGTTGTCTTCAGATGAGCCCATTTTCGAACTCATATTCGCAATCACCCCCTGTGCCGCAATCACTCTATCAACAAGCAGCTGAGTGACGCTGAGTGCTCCGATACAATCAACATCAAAGACCTCACGCATGGTCTCGGCTGTCACCGTATCAAACGACTGGCCAGGTGCTTTTTGGGGACCATAGATACCGGCATTATTAATCAGTAAATCAAGCTTCGCGGGAACTCCCATTGCTTGCAAAAAGGTATCGTCTTTGTCATCAAGGATATCCCATTGCAAGGTATGCAGACGCTCATCATCGATCGCCTCCAGGCCACCATAATCACTGCGATAGGTCGCCCATACATGGCACCCCTGTGACAGGTAGTGCCTAACAAAACCAAGCCCAATACCACGACTGGCACCAGTGATTAATACGTTCATTTAAAGTCCTCAAACTGTTTTACAGGTTTTAAAAACCATATTTGATAGAGCGATATCAGGATTTGTGCGGCCATTGATGCCCCAAGGAGACCACCGGCTATCACCACGGTATATGTATAGACCGGATCCCACTTTGTCAGATACCAGGCAAGGCTATCGGCAAGAATGGCGATAAAGGGTGTCACTATAAGCGCGTATTTTATCAACGGCTGTAGCTCTGCAAGGCAGAATATGGAGCCTATCCCAGGCAATACCAGTCCGATGCCTGGCAAATGCATATGAGAGAGTTTAACCCGGGTCAATAGCGACAGACCAGTATCTACATCTGCTACTTTTTTTATTTCCTGATAGCTATCCAGGAGAGGTAGCTTAGCAAGCTGTTGTGCGGCTTCAGCTGAATGACACTTTAAGCACTGGCGCTCTATCACTGGCAAGATATCTACGCCAAACTCGCTACTGACTGCACCTGACTTAAGCCATGCAACGATGACTGACGATCCTCGAACTGAGGTTACAGTCGTAAAACCGACGTCGTCCCACGCATCACCTCTCTTGATTAAACAAAACTGAATGCCACATATAGCCAATGAGCGCATGAGATATTGTTGCATAAAAAAACCCCTGTTACTTTTGTAACAGGGGTTTGGAATAAATCCCGGCAATGTCCTACTTTCGCATGGGGAAGCCCCACACTATCATCGGCGCTAAACAGTTTCACTTCCGAGTTCGGGATGG
>Ga0316207_10000542_pt1 | contig 58450 bp, 56 predicted proteins | sample 6weekpyrite_MG_FD_204943 | JGI IMG/M metagenome (GOLD analysis project Ga0316207, IMG submission 204943) | Microbial mat bacterial communities from mineral coupon in-situ incubated in ocean water Damariscotta River, Maine, United States -... | ecosystem: Environmental > Aquatic > Marine >...
GAAGGCCGCTCATTAGATAATTTTTGTTTTTTAAAATTATCTAATGAGCGGCGCGCGATAGCGTTAGTTTGTCAAGTTTTTATTTTAAATTTTCTCCTTTTTTTGTTCCGAAACTCTAAACTCTAGTAATAATCACCAACGATAACAAATTAATTGCTTTTTTATTAAGCGACAGTATCACAAGAGTAACAATAAAGCAGTATTGTGATAAAACTGAATGCTTTAATAAGATGTTTGATTAAGCACTGATCGAACTGAAGCAATTACAAACTAATTCAATGAGAAATACTTTATCATTGTTTTTTCTTAGCTCAAAAAATATTAATAAAACACGTGCTTAGCTTTATATAACATTTTTCTTAAGTTGACTTGATGATTAAATATCACTCGCATTGGTTAATAAGCAGCTAATCGTTGAATAAATATTATTCATTCATCAAGTAACTATAAAAATTATTTACTGGTGAGCGAATAACAAAAATCTTGTTATTGAACAATACCCTTGTTAACAGCTACTGTTTTAGTCAATGAAATCTAGTACTCGTATTTATTACAAGATAAATACGCTTAATACATCCTCAAGCGTCGTTAAATCACGGCATTATTTGCACACTATCATAATGTAAAATTCTATTCATACTAAAAATCATAGACTTAGTGAAGTGGCCTGAATTCTGCTCTAGTTAAAAAGATAAAATTAAAATAAATTGGGGAAAAGAATGCGCGTGAAATCTACGCAAAACTATGTTGGTGCATTATTGTTCAGTCTTGCGGCTGCCAGCCTGTGTAACCATTTTTATCAACCAGTAGACAAAAGCAATTCTACAATTGGTATTCAAACGATACAAAATAAGGAAAAAGCAAACGCAGAAGATTTTAGTAAAGCTTCGATCAATACATCGACAATCAAACCAGAGCCGACTATACAAAGGTCAATGAATAGCAATGTAAATGGACACTGTTTAAAACTCCCCACCAGAATCCACAGTTCTATGGAGAAAAATGAAGATAATTTTCAACCTCGAAAGTCACATGCCTGTTTCGTCATACCCGCACATAAAATGCACATATAGAGTTTACCGAAACAGCTCATCTTTCAAACCATTTGAGCATTTATTGATCCAACTGAGTATTTAAACTCCATAGCTTCTCAAATTATTTGATGCATCCTGTGTGCTACTTCATATTTTGCTTCTGATCCTTGCGACATACTTTTGATAACAGTCGAGTTAAACAATCGACTGTTACCTACTCTCACAAAAATGTTCGCGGGGGCGATATGAAAACAATAAATTCCAACAAAAAAGCAGCTTCGAAGTTATCACTAATAATGGCCGCAGTCATCAGTATGGGCAGCTTCGCTTTCACATCTGATGTTAACGCGGAAATCATTCGCGATTCACATGTGACAGATACTGTCACTCAGGTTAGTGCGGATACCTGGCACTATGAATTTACCGTACATAACGATTCAACGGGATTTGGCGAGCTCGGTGAAATTGGTGTTATTATCGATTGGGAATTGCCTTACTTTGAAGATATGGGCATCACCAATGTCAATTCGCCTTTGGGCTGGGACTACGCAATTGAAACAATCGGTGTCGCCAATCCAAACACAGGTTGGGATGGTACTGCAGCCTGGAATGATCCATTTGACCCTTGGTATCAACAGCTGGATGGCGCTAACAATCCTATTTTTAATGCAACACAAGTATTGCATTGGTATTGTGTTGATCCTTTTGTCGTAAGCGGTGACGGTGTATTTGGTGGCTGCTTTGGTGGTGAAGTTGGAATAGACTCGATTATTCTTCCCGGTGAAAGTTTAGCAGGTTTTAGTTTTGATGCAGCATACGGCCCGACACAAGCTCCATACCAAACATCCTGGTGGGAATTACCTGTCAATACGGGTGATCCATCCTTCCCAAGTGGTGTAACTGTCGCGTCGCCAAGCGCAATCGGTCAGGTACCAGAGCCTTCATCAATCGCACTAATGACATTGGGCATGATGGGGTTGTTTTCGGTCGCGAATACAAGACGACGTAAAATCAATATCAAATCGTAAACGGAGTATTCACTCCATTGACGACCAAAGTGGAGAGCTTGGCATCTCCGCTTTGGAAACACCACCGGATTTGTGTCTTCAGCAAGCTGCAGAGAATTAAGATTAGTAAGCCTTCCAATTTGAAAACTTGTGGTTGTGTAAATAATTTATATCGTACTTTCACAACCTTTATGCCTTATATACCCGTAGCGTTTAAGATTTCGGTATTTCTAACACGCCACTATTCCCCCTCAGCTTCGTTGCTCCGCTTTACATAGAATGGCTATGTTGCATTGTCGCGCCTCGCTGAGGAAAAATATTGGTGCACTATAAACACCAAAATCTTAAACACTACGGGTATCGTTAAATACAAGCACTTTTAATCCCCGCCCTGGCACGGCTTCTTTAAATATTGCTGGATTGGGTATCGTCTCTACATACTTGCAATTGGCACAATTTTCCGCAACAGTATCCAGCAAAAAATCAGCAGCCAAATCGGGTGAGTTCAAACATAACATTAATTGACTGCCTGCATTCATAAACTGCGGTATACGACTAATGATTTTTTTATAATCACGCTTGATATCCACACTGCCAGTTTGATATGTAGGTGGGTCACATATCAGCATATCATACGGCCCATGCTTTTTTAAACGACTGTAGGATTGAAAAATATTTACACCTTCAAAAGTTAATCGTTTGGTATCCAATGAATTTAACCGATGATTCTCCCGCCCTCTGCTCAATACACCTTTATTGTTATCTATGTTAACCACATGTGCTGCACCACCGGCTAAAGCAGCAACCGAAAATGCACAAGTATAAGCAAACAAATTGAGAACTTTTTTACCAGATGCATGTTGTCTTATCCACTGCCGCCCATTTCGCATATCCAAAAATAGACCTGTGTTCTGGGCTTTACCCAGTTGAATATGATATTTCAATCCAAACTCTGAAACGATAGTGTCGTTAATATCATCACCAAGCAATACTTCGAACGGCGAGTTTTTTAGATAACGTTTTTGCACTTGCACAGAAAGACATGAAAAGAATTTTGCTTTCAAATCTGTTGCCAGTTGTTGCAAAGCAATTTGATCTTCCTGCTGGTATAAACTTATCAGAATCACAGGCGCTAACCAGTCAATATTTACATGCGACAACCCCTCATAGGCGTGACCACGACCATGAAATAGGCGTTGACATTCGTCAGTGCTTTCCATTGAAGCAAAGTCGATAAGATTTATGATATCTGTAATTTTATAACTCATGAATAATTACTACCAATGTTCCAACATAAGTTCTATGTCGATAAAATGATTGTCGTCTCTGCAGTTTGCTTATTTATGGTAAATATTAGCTCAGCATATTCACTGTATTCATCCATAGGCGTTGGATCGTCTGCGCAATGACAACCAGCGATGACACTAGTAAAAAATAGGTCAATTTTTACATAAATTGCATCTTTATCATGTCTTGAGTTTAAAACTGTCAATGAAATTTTATCGGTTTGGGCATAACTACCGTAAGATAATGCCTGCTGTAAAGGTAAAAACTGAAAATCCATTTGCAGTATTTCCTGCTTTATAACAGCATTAAAGTGATCTGTATCCTAGGCTTGGAGACTATTTAAGAATCTTAACATTGAAGTTTTATCAGGGTGCTAGCCGATTAATTTCCCAATTACCATTTTCATCAGCATGGTACAAAAACCGGTCATGCAAACGGTTTTCTCTGGCTTGCCAAAATTCAAAACTGTCGGGTGTAACTCGGTAGCCTCCCCAAAACTCCGGTAGACTAATATTGCCGTGTTGAAACCTTTCTTTAATTTCTTCCACCTTGCTTTCTAACATGGCACGCGAACTAATCACTTTACTTTGGGGTGACGCCCAGGCACCAATTTGACTACCACGCGGCCGGGTTAAAAAATATTTTAAAGATTCCGCCGTACTGATTTTATTTGCCTGACCAGTAACTTTAACCTGACGTCCGAGCGCCTGCCAGGGAAACAACAAACTCACTTTATTGTTTTGTTTAATCTGATCCGCTTTGCGGCTGGAATAGTTGGTAAAAAATACCAAACCCTTTTCATCAAATAATTTTAGTAACACCATACGCTGCCATGGCTGCCCGCTGTTGTCGACTGTTGCCAAACTCATCGCACCGGGTTCTGCGATATCAGTACTCACCGTTTGTGTAAACCAGGTTTCAAATAAGTGAAATGGATCAGTCGGTAGGTGATCACTGTGTAATCCCTGCTGCATGAGTTGCTGACGCAAATCTTCAATTCTCATTGTCATTAAATTTTTCCGCTTTCAAATGATTCCAATACTTTTTCTACCATAGCCTGACTATAAGCATTAATTTTATGATGATTTGGTGCCCAACCAGAAACAAAGCGATGGAAATCAGCCCAGGCCAGTGGAAACATAGCCAACCATTCAGTTTTCAAAGCTGAAAAATCAACATTTTTTTGCAGTCGTGTTAATGCCTGACTCAATGCAGTAAAATAGGATTCCAACAATTCCGATTGCCATTGAAAACAGGCCTGCTCATCTAAACAACTTCCTAAAAAATAAGCGACATCTTTCATACCACAACCGCCACCCACATATTGAAAATCCACCACAGCGACTTTTGTTCCATCTTGAGAAAAGCAAAAATTTGCCACTTTGGCATCGCCGTGTACAAATGTTTTATATTGACAATTGTTTAATTCATCATCAATGCGTGCGGCGGCTTGCTGCAAGCGCTTATCCAACGTGGCATTAAGTTCATCTGGCCGCGTAGCAAGATGCCAATAGGTTCCAATTTGCCATAAGCCATTTGGCTCAACACCCAGAAACTGAGCATGAAAATTTGCCAACCATCGCAAACAGCATTTGGCCTGGTTTGCATTTAGCTCCGTTTTTCGCAAGCTGTAACCTGCTAAATCGAGGTCTTCCAATACAAGCACATGCTCATTCTCCACTGAGTTAGCGGAATAGCAATGAGCTACGCGGCAGTTCTCATCACAATTTCGGCTCCATTGCCGATACCAATTCTGTTCAATTTCATACGATTTTACTTTTCGCTGATGAGCAAAATTACTATTCCACCCACGCGGATGTTCCACTTGGTTTGGCAAGCGAATCATTTTTAAAATTGCCGACGAAATCTGTCCACCTTGTAGCTGAACTTTGATTATTTGACCGTAGCCACTCCAAAGGCTCTGGATTACTTGAGAATTAATGATGGCTGTAGTAGATGTGCTTTCACATACCAGTTTTTGCAGATGTCTATTCATAATTAGAAACAGCAACTAGCGAACATTAAAATCCTCGCGAACCCGTTTTTATATCAATCAATTCCCCATGACTGAAAGTGAGAATTCGCACAAAAACCTGTGGGCCCAGGTTATATATCCATTCATCGACCGGTACGGTAATCTGCCCTTTGGTATCTTTGGATATTGCTTTGCTCACAGTTTCAAATCGACGGTTTTTAGCATCGGGTTCACCACATTTTGCTTTTACTTCAAGCGCTGGCATGCCTAAGGTAAAACTATTGCTGTCACACTTTGTCTGTTCCGGTAGATTAAAGCCATAGTCACCGGTATCTATACTGATAACTCGATTATTACGGATTAATACAAAACGCATAAATTGTCGCGGGCCAAGATTATACACCCAGCGTTCACTAATATTATCCAGACTGTGCTCAATAATGGTATTTTCTGCAAAGACCAGTTTTTCATACCAGCGGTCTATCCAGTCCGGCTCACCACAATATTGTTTTACCCTGATGGACAAATCACCTTCAGTGATCAAATGTGTACCACAACGAAAAGCAAACGCTGATTGACTACAAAACAAGAGCAACAGGAAAGTAAAGGAATATAACTGAAATTTTTTCAATGAAAAGATAGTGGAGATCATAGAGTGGATGCGTTTATAACGTCTTTAAGAAAAAAACAGGCAATTAAAGAGAGCAGACACTTCTGCTCTCTTTCCGTGTTATTAATCGTCACCTAGATTATATACTTTCAAGTCTTTGGCAATTTTGATCTTGCCACGAAAGCCTGCATTGCGTACATCGGCTTTCACTTCTTTCAATCTCGATTCAGTAACCGGTGTAATATGCGATAACAACACAGTCTTTACCTTTGCTTGTGCTGCAATTTCACCAATACGCTTTGGTTTAGTATGCAGTGCATGAAACACAGGATTGCCTGGTAAAGTCTCGGTAATCGCTGTGTCATAAATCAAAAGATCTACACCTTCCGCCAATGCCGCCACATTATTTGTTTTTGAGCTGGTATCACCTGAATATACGATGCTATGACCTTTATAGTCGATGCGAAATGCGACTGCGGGTACCGGACCATGATTCACTGCGATAGACGTCACTTTCAAGCCATCTTTTTCAAAGACCTCTTCTATATTGGCATTTTGCCAATCAGAAGATAAGTTGTGTGGTACATAAGAAAATTTACTTGCATGTTGACTAATGGCTGGCGCGAACGCATGTAAATAACGTTCAACCCCACCGCCAAGAATGGAATAATGTTGATGCGCGTAATCCATTGTAGATGGATATTGTAGTACATCCGTACCAGGAAATTTTCCACCAGGCGCATCGGGAAAGGAACTGGAATCAGGCCCATAAATATGCACAGGTGCAGTACGCCCTGGAATATTTGGATTAGATGATCTTGCCATATTATTATGAAAATAAATGGTCTTGATCATTGAAGATAAATCTCCGGTATGATCAATATGCAAATGGCTTAACAACACACGATCCAGCGCATGGATATTTACACCACTTTTTGCCAGGCGTTGGAACGTGCCACCACCAACATCCATAAGTATACGCGGTTCACCACCGGCGAATATTAAATAACCAGCGCTTGCTCGCCCTGCAGCTGTCGCCACTGGCCCACCAGAACCCAGTACCATTATGGATAAATCACCTTCAATTTTTTTCCCATCTGCCACACTTATCGTGCTGAACATGAAAAATACGAGCAAAACAAACATGATTTTTTGAATAATATTTTTTCTGTTTGTCATTCCATCCCTCCGATTAATATTTAAATCAAGCACACATATTACGCTGTTTTTTTACACAATTAAATTAAAATTATTGGACAATTATTAACCTATGGAGTCTCTGATGAACTAAATAACGAGATGAGACTAAGGCGAAAATAATCAAAAAAGCGCAGTTCACTCGAGTAAATGAGCATTTTAAGTTTGTTTTCTCGATACCCCCTTGAGGGGTGAACGCATCTTTTGCTCGCTAAATGCCTTATTCAGACTATTTATTTTTGATTATCTTCACCATAAAGTACTCGTAGCTCTTGTTTAGCCTGTTCTAATACTTGTTTTTGCGCTATATCGAGATTTTTACCAGCACGATTGATATAAAACACCAGCATAGACATGGCAGAACGGTATGATGATGATTTTCGCCTGCGACTACAGTCTGCAGATAATTTTAACGACGCAGCAATGCGCTTTGGGTTGCTCCAAGTGAAAACACCTTCCTCCAAATCAAGCGCGTGGCTATCTCTGGTGACTTTTTCAGACCAATTTATTACCGCGCTATCGATTTTTTTCTTCATAAACTGTTAAAAAACACTTTAGAATAGACTTGTTGGAATTCGATGCCCTAAACATATGGAGACAAATTTGAAATTGTTATCACAACTCATACTTGTACTTTTGCTGGTTTATGTTTTGTTTAGTGCACTCATTTATTTTCGACAAGATAGTTTGATCTTTTATCCAAATTTTCCCAGTCGTGAACTCACATCTACACCGTCACATATCGGACTATCTTATGAATCAATTTCGTTAACTACCGAAGATAGCACAATACTGCATGGATGGTTTATTTCACATCCCCAAGAAAAAGCAGTCGTTGTATTTTTTCATGGTAATGCCGGCAATATCTCCCATCGCATACAAACCATTCAGCTAATGCATGAACTTGCTTTAAGTGTTTTGATTTTTGATTACCGTGGATACGGAAAAAGCCAGGGAAAAGTCAGCGAAAAAGGCTTGTATCTCGATGCCAAAGCCGCGTGGTCTTATCTAACCACAAGTATGGGCTATGAGAATAATGACATTGTCATCTGGGGGCGTTCGTTGGGAGCAGCAATTGCTGCAAATCTGGCGGCAAATAAACAAGCAAAAGCCGTGATATTGGAATCCACATTTACTTCAGTCCCTGATATGGCGAGCCAACTTTATCCTTTTTTACCCGTTCGTTGGATGAGTCGTTATCAATTAAACGTGAAACAAAGCGTTTCCGCAATAAACAGTCCACTACTTATAGTTCATAGTCGTGATGATGAAATCATTCCATTCAGTCATGGTGAAAAACTCTTTGAATTTGCAAATCAACCAAAATCTTTTTTGGTAATTCAAGGCAGCCATGACGCAGGTATTTTTGTTAGTGCCAAGGCTTATACCAATAAAGTCCAAGTATTTTTAGATAGCCTATAAACTTTAAATGTAAATCATTATTTTTGATTCTACACTCTTTTAAATTGAAATAACTGAATCAAAATATAACTCGAAAGTATTAGTTTTTCACAATAGCAATTTCAATCGACCATCAACTTTTCTGCGAAACCCACAAAAATAAAAATGAATTACATAAAACTAAAACCTAAAAACACGACAAGTCGTTTTTAGAACGCATTTAATTACGATATTTATAAAAATCCAAAAACAAACGATTCAATCAATATATTTTTTGCATATATTCAGCACGCTATATCTTTTTTTCTATAAAAATAAAGTCATTGCCTGGCTAAACTTATTATTCAATAGGCGTTATTGCCAACAGTTGTAAGATAAACATTAAAATTTCTAATCCACAATATAAAAACATATGTAGATAATTAACATCATTGGTGTGAGCTAATTCACATATTTTGTTCTATCTTTATCACTATATTATTTTCTTTAACATTTAACTTTTTTCTAAAAATCTACAGCACTGGAAACAAGTAAACATATTAAATTGGAATGCTCACTGCTGTTTAACGATTAGTAGAGGTGATATATGAATCGAATAAGTGATCCAATTGATAAACTTGATAATGCAGATGAGGAAGTATCTAAACTGGCACGATCATATTATCATGCACTTGGAAGTCAAGCTATTCCAAGTCTTAAAACCGCTTTGTTTCATCACAATGAAGGCATAGCAGAAGAAGCCGCACGTGTACTCGGCATGCTAGAAAAAGATGCGATTGATGCAATTCCCGAATTAATTAAAGCAACAAAAGACGATCGAATTAATCTGCGTGCCTACGCAGTTGGTGCCCTGGGTCGTATTCGGCAACGTCCTGATTTAACGCTTGCGCCACTGGTTTATGCTCTAAGCGATTCACAAGCGATAGTACGACAACACGCAGTTGCCGCGTTAAGCATGTTTGGCATGGAAGCTGTAGAGGTTGTACCGGAGCTTGTTGTTGCCTTATCAGATACTGATGCCACAGTTCGCGAATTTTCGTCTTCCACGTTACGAGATATCAAGGAGATACCAACACCGGTATTATCTCGCTTGCGTGAGAGGTTTGAAAATTCAGAAGGTATAACTCGCCGACACATCAAACGCTGGATATCTGCATCCAGCCAGCAAAAAGCTATTCCTGATATTTAAACAAACAATATTGCGATCGAATAGTTTTTTTATTCCTGACAAGCGAACTTACAACTCAGTTAACTTACAGGCTTTTATACAGCAAGGAGTATAGCTATGCAAAAAGGGAATATTGCGAATTTTTCGGAACAATCATCTGGTGTCAGTAAGATATATCCCAGCTTTTCAGGTAAGCCAGTGATCGTGGTGGGTGCTGGACCAGTGGGCATTCATGTCGCCCAAAAACTTCTCAAACAAAAACCTGAATACCCTGTTATGGTTTTTGGTAATGAACCCTGGAAACCTTATAATCGATTAAGAATTTCTTCTGTTTTATCCGGTGATATCACTATCGAAACGTTGGATAATTCTTTACATGTTCCAGAGAATAGTCAAGTCATTCAACACACCAATTGCGCTATCAAAATAATTGACAGAAAAGCAAAAACGCTGACCGACGCAAATAATATTACCCAATCGTATTCTAAACTCATACTTGCTACTGGCTCATCAACATACATACCTAAAATTATCGGTACGCACTTATCCGGCGTTTACCCCTACCGTAATTTAAACGACATACGTAATTTACAATCCAGGCGAAATAAAAGCCGTCATTGTCTCATTATAGGCGGTGGATTACTGGGTTTAGAAGCTGCCTGCGCAATGCAGAACGAATTAACCAATGTTGTCGTTGTACAATCTTCAAATCGTTTACTGTCAAATCTGATTGATGATGAAGCGAGTAACATTATAAAAACACATCTTGAAAATTTCGGCATCAAAATTGTGCTCGGCGATGGAATTCAATCATTGCTGGGTAAGCAAAAACTCGTTGGCGCACGATTAAAAAGTGGAAAATTACTGTCCTGCGATACGGCAATTCTAGCCACGGGGATTTCTCCCAATGTTTCCCTGGCACGCAAGGCTGGTCTGAAAATCAATCGTGGTGTTGTCGTGGACGATATGATGAAAACTTCAGATGATCATATATATGCAATAGGTGAATGTGCGGAACATCAAGGAAAAGTGTATGGCTGGCTTAAACCGGGTTATGAGCAGGCAAGTGTAGCAGCTCAAACAGTTTTCGGACTTAATTCAAAGTATCATGGGACGGTTCCCGCTGTTCGCCTCAAGATTGCTGACCTACCAGTTTACAGTTTAGGCCAGGTAAATAAATCAAATGTGACAAAACAAGCGTGACTAACATGACGGTCTCTGCAGAAAACACAATGGCAGATCAAGAACTGATTTTTAGCCAACCAGAAAAAGGTTATTACCGAAAATTACTACTTCATAAAAGGCGTTTAATCGGGGCCATCATTGTTGGCGATTGGCCTGATTTGGATACCGTACAAGCTGGTGTGATCAGCAGCAAACGTATTTCTCATTGGCAAGCGTTAACCTTTCGCCGCACAGGAAAATTATGGCACAGGCGAAGGCAAGAGAATGTCAGCAAATGGTCGGAAGATGCGATTGTTTGTCAGTGCGCCGGTGTTACCCGTGGTGAATTAAGCAAGGCCTGCAAAAATGGATGTAAGAGTCTTGACGCGTTGACTATACAAACCGGTGCTGCTAATGCTTGTCTATCCTGCCGATCTTTAATTGCTCAACTACTTAATGATACTGTAAACACGAGACAACCGATTCATCAATCATTGCTGTTGATAGCAATACTTATATTGATTTTTAGTGTAACTGGTCTGTTAATCGCACCCTTGCCCTATTCACAAACAAGTTTAAGTGAATGGTCGGTGGATGAACTGTGGTTAAATTCAAGCAATAAACAAATTAGTGGTTTCTCGCTATTAGGTTTATTGCTTTTTACAAACTTGCTTTCAATGCGAAAAAGATGGCAACGTGTGAACATCGGAAATATTTCTAGCTGGCGATGCATACACGGTTTAATCGGTTTTACTGCTATTTTACTTGTTGTAATGCATACTGGTATGCACACTGGGGAGAAATTGAATTTCCTCCTATTTTTGTCCTTTATTTTGGCTTCTGTATTTGGTGGCCTTAGTGCTTTTTTTACTGCATTAGAGAATCGACTACTCTCGACTCGAGCAATAGCCTTAAAACAACTCGTTCTGAGTACACATCGCTACCTTCTGTGGCCATTACCTGTGCTACTAAGCTTTCATGTATTAAACAGTTATTACTTTTGAGCATGAGCGCATCTCACAAATGGGCTATCTGGTTTATCAGCACAATAATAAGCGCTGGATATTTAAGCTATTCACTGCTAGCTGATGATAAAGAGTTTTTTCTTCCTGGCGTGACAAGCAAGGGACATTATCAAATTGAACTGGCTTGCGATAGTTGTCATGGAGGTGGATTTGAAGGACAGGAAGTAATTGAAAAATCCTGTCACACTTGCCACTTGAATGATTTAAAAATCACAAACGATTCCCATCCACGAAAACTATTTACAGATCCGAGAAATTATAAACAAGTTGAGTTGATCGACGCATCCAAATGTGTCACCTGCCACCGCGAACATAAGCCAGATATTACTCGCGATGAAGGAGTCACAGTAGAGAAAGATTTTTGTTTTCTTTGCCATAATGACATAGCAAAAGATCGAAAAAGCCATAAAACATTTGCAAAAGACAGCTGTGCAGATTCAGGCTGTCATAAATACCATGACAACCGATCTTTATATGAAGATTTTCTTCTAAAACATGCAGACAAACCTGACACATTACCCAACGCCAGTCTACCTCAACGTAATTATGCAATCGTAATGCAAAAATTAAACAAGGAAACAATTTTGCCGCTCAGTATTAATGAGCATGATGCACCAAAAGATCTAGAAGTAGAGAAAAAGATATTGCAACAGTGGCAGAATAATCGTCATGCAAAAGGTGGCGTTAATTGTCGAAAATGTCATACAACAGAAGAAACAAAAAATAACAATTCAAACTGGTTAAACAAACCTAACATCTCAACGTGTAAAAAATGCCATAAAGAAGAAGCTAAAGGTTTTTTATCCGGTTTGCATGGCATGCGATTAAAACAATCGCTTCCTGCCATGTCGCCAGCCGATGCCCGACAAAAAATGAAAAAAGAGGCCCCAACTCAACACCCCGGTTGTATTGCTTGCCACAGCTCACACGAATTCGATATACAACGTGCTGCAGTTGAGGCATGTTTATCTTGTCATGATGACAAACATAGCTTGGCATATAAAAAGTCTCTTCACTATCAGATGTGGAAGAAGTCACAAACATCCAATAAAGATAATCCTACGGGTGTTTCCTGTGCCACATGTCATTTACCAAGACAAGTAAAACGGATTCAAGGCCACGATGTAATTCGAGTTCAACATAATCAAAACGACAATTTACGACCGAATGAAAAAATGATACGCAGCGTTTGTTTAAACTGCCATGGCCTTGCATTTTCTATTAATTCCCTGGCAGATACAGATCTGGTAAAACACAATTTTTCCGGGCAACCAAAGCTTAAAATAAAAAGCATCGATATGGTAAAAAATAGAGCGCAAAAAAATCGATCCAAGTTAGACGCCGTGGAATTAAAGCAAGAGTGATTCACACAGTACAAATAAAGGAGAATTTACATGCATGCTACAAAATGGGTAAGTCATATAGTTCTTTTAGTGCTTTTTATGATCTTTATAACTGCATGCGAAAACAAGACACAGCAGCAAGCGGGAGTAAGTTATAAAACTATGGTTGATGCCTTGCATGAAGTCATGCAAGCGGACCGTACGGTGTATTCACGCGTAGTTATAAACCGCCTTGTCAACAAAGAAAAAGTCATTAAAGCCAGTGAACATTGGCAAGATGACAAAGCCCTGCCCTTACCGGCTCAAGTTTTTCGACTCGGCGCAGAAACAGCAAACGAAAATGGTGCAAACTTTAGTTTTGGCTTACTCTCAACTTGGCCCATAAATACAAAAAATGCGCCTATGACCGAAGCAGAAAAAACAGGCTTAAAATTTCTTTCAGACAATCCCGGTAAAAATTATTATACAGAAGAACAACTGGGTCAAAAACGATATTTCACTGCCATTTACCCTGACGTGGCAGTCGCTGATGCTTGTGTGGAATGTCACAATGAACATAAAGATAGTCCTAAAAGCAATTTCAAAATCGGTGATGTGATGGGTGGCGTGGTAATTCGTGTACCCATGTTATGAAGCTTAATGAAATTTGAGTCAATCAACAATTTATTTCTTACATGAATTAAAATGGCGCAGGCTCATCTATTGTCATATATTTATTTGCACGAGGGTGAATAAAACTTAAACGTTCTGCATGTAACAACAATCGTTTATTTGCTACGCCGTACAACTCATCACCTTCAATGGGCATATTCAATCCGTCTTTATGTGCCGCATGAACACGAAGCTGATGTGTGCGACCTGTCAATGGATAAAAATATATTCGTGTTTTTCCATTATCTACTGAAATTATTTCCCAGTGGCTGATCGCGGCTTTTCCATGTTGTTTACACACCATTTGACGTGGTCGATCATTGATATCTACACGCATCGGTAATTCAATAACACCTTTATAAACCGAATTAGACAGCTCCCCCGATAACACAGCGACATATCTTTTTTCAATCTGGCGCTGCATAAATTGGCGTTGCAATGCTTTATGGGTTTCTGAGTTTTTTGCTGCCAACAGTAAACCGGAAGTTGATAAATCCAGACGATGCAATAATAAAGGCCCGGTTGCTTCAGGATAACATTGTTGCAAACGTGAGAGAACAGAGTCTTTTATCTCTTTTCCGGGTACCGATAACATACCAGATGGCTTGTTAACTACGACAATGTCTTCGTCTTCATATACTGTTTTCAACTCATCAGAATGATGTTTGTCGAATCCCGGAATTTTATGTTGCTCAAGATTGACACCTTGCAGCATGAACGATAAAAGCGGCTTACATAAAGCACGACTAGCAGGATAATTAAATCCATGATGCCGAATTTCCCCCTCCGGTGCTGCTCCCCACCAAAATTCTGCCATGGCCACAGGTTTTAAGTTTCGTAGCTGTGCAAAATTCAACAATTTAACTGCTGCACAATCACCGGCATTTTTCGGTATAACATCAATTTCAAACAGATCTGTCAGTTTCTTCTTTTCTCCCAGAAAATTGGAAATTTGATAAGTGTTTAAAAGTTGTTCAGCTAAACCTTGAGACAATGCCATGTGTTTTTGTTTTAACTTCTCTATTTCAGCTTTGCTGCTTTGAATATTTTTTTCTACTGCACTTAACTGGTTTTGCCATTTCCGTTCCAATATTTGTTGCTCAAGCTTATCCTGTTGGCTTTCATGAGCCAATCGGGCCAATGATTGTGGTCGTTCTGTTTTTGTATATTCTTGTTTGCGTTGCGCATGACGCTGTTTTTTTCGGAGTTGATGTGTAGTCTTTAATTCAAATATCTCATTTTCACGCTGAGTTTTTAATGTCTGCTGGGTATTCAATAAGGCCTGATATTCATCGCCATTTTCCAGGGTTTGTAATTTGCGAGCGCAATCTGCCAAGCGGGCCAAACCTTCTTTTTGCAAAATATCATAATCTTCTGGATCAAATACCGGCGGCACAAATCCTGGCAATAACCACTGACCTGCCAATTTCCCATTAAATCCTGATAAAAAACCCAAATTATTCGATTTATCCTTAATAACAAGCACAGCAAATCGTTTACCGCCTTTTGCCTGCCAAAAATCATGTTGCCAATCAGTCTGACTAGCCAGATATTGCTGAAGTTGTTGAGCTGCTTGCCAGGCCAATGGATGGACTTTTACATTAAAGGGATTGGGGAAAGTTGCTGGTATATCACATTTGTTAAAAACAGATGAAAAATGCTTTATAAAAGTCATAGGGATTATATTTTGTTTCAGATAAAGCGTGGCAATACAAAGTCATCTAAACTCTCGCTTTGATAAGCCTTTAGATAATTATTGAATTGAAGCCATAGACAAGCTAAAGCTTTTTACCTGCCAGAGTGGGAATTTTGTCTGTACGTGTTTCCAGTTTCAAGTAGCTGAGTAAACGAACACAACCTTCCTGATGCAGAGTTTCATGGATTTTCTCAACCACCGCTAAAATCTCGGATAACTCACCTTCGATATTGGTGCCGGAGGCATGTGTTTCAATGAGAAAATTTTCAGATCCGAGCAAACCAACCACGCGGACAATTTCTTTACGCACAGAGGCAGATTTGCCTAAAGGAATAACCTGCAGTTCGACCGTCGCTTTCATATCCATTTCCTTTTCTGACTGGGTTAAATATAAACATTGATATCTCGTTAAAGTGAGAGAACTCTTCTATTAAATCAAGTTTCGCAATTAAGTCTTGTTTTTCATACACTTAACAAATTAGTAGCAGATAAAACTGATTTGAAGGAATTTCGATAAATAAATCAAGCAAGGGTTTCTAGCAGGCATAAAAAAACCTCGCCCGAGAGCGAGGTTTTTTCAGAATCATGCAATAAAATAAATTAGATTGCTTTGATATCTACGGCAGCAGGTCCTTTCTGTCCCTGTTGTACTTCGAAAGATACACGTTGACCTTCCTCAAGACTTTTATAACCATTGCCTTGAATTGCACTGTGATGTGCAAATACGTCTTTGCTGCCATCTTCAGGAGAAATAAAACCAAAACCTTTAGCGGCATCAAACCATTTAACAATACCAGTAGTCATAAAAAAAACGTTCCTTAAAAAAATAAAATAATAAAAGCGTGAAATATATAAAGGGAAGAAAGGGAGAATAATACTTAGGAAAGCTTCTCGAGCATGCTGCCCGTTACTATGTCGTTCACATTGGTGTTTCTATGTTCAAATCTCCTTAGTGAGTCACTGAACACAAATTCAGATTCACATTATGGCACTAAGTTCAATACATAGCCATCCTTTTTTTCATATATTTTAATCGATTTTGCAAATAAATTAACAAAATCTTGATTATTGCGCACAAATTAATCACTCATGAAAGATTTATTACAAACATTCTAAAAAACCCGGCACTCAAGGCCGGGTTTGCATGACGGGCATGTATGAAAAATCAATGACGAAATGGGATCAATTGACTTAAAAGTGCGTGCACTTTTTATTGCCATATATGCCTAACGGCTTTTACCAAGCGAATACTCGAGCCATCACTATCGGCTTCAGGGTCATAATTTGCAGTTGCGTCATAAGCCAAATTTGCATGATGAATAGCATCAATCTTGAATGTCTGACTTAAATTATTGCTACGCGCCTGATTTGTGACACTACAAACGCCATTGCTATCTGTTATGCAGGAATCAAGTTGCGTTTTTTTCGCAAACCAAGTGCCGGAAACCATCGCATCCACAACGGGCTGACCAAGATCGTCTTCAACACGAATACTTACTTCGGCTTCCCAACGACGGGAATTTAGCCAGTAAACACTGCCATCCAGATCAGCCACGTGAACAGATTGCGCCAAGGATTCTGACGTTGTCAAATTTAAACCAACAATTATCGGATCATGGTCCGATGCACGAAAAACATCATCACTATAAAAACTAATCACTTGATTGGCTGATTTAAATTCCACATTGTAATCCAAAGCCCGTGGCTCATCTGCATTGATGTGCCACTCCACCAGACCACTAATTTGTGATATCAATTCAGGTGACGATAAGGCGTGATCCAGGTAGCCGGATTGCCCGTTAAACACGTAAGAATACGCGTTATTCGCACCGATATAACTATCAATCAAATCTGTATAACCAGCTGTTTTAATCGCAGTTATCGGATCTTCTTTGGCATAAGCATTCAAATCACCAATAATGAGAAAATCATTGTCATTACTTGCCGTCGGATCTGTCGCTAACCAATCAAACATAGCCTGTGCAGCAAGTGTACGTGTTTGATTACAATTACCCTGGCCATCAGCGGTATCAAGATCATTAACATCATCACAAGCCGAACCTTTGGACTTTAAATGATTCACTGCAATGGTCAGGCGAGCACCACTGCTGCTTTCGTCGAATGTTTGTGCCAAGGCTGGTCGGTTTTTGGTATCGATAAATCGTGAATCCACACGACTATCCAGAATGGCGGCATTACCTACCGGAGAGACGGTTTCCAAACGATAAATAAAACCCACTGCAATAGCATCCGTGCCAATTTGACTAACGCCAGGATTAATAAATGCATATATGTGTCCTTGCGGTGCTGCGGCATTCAATCCATTAACCAAATCCTGTATGGCGCTATCACTCGCATAACCATCATTTTCAATTTCCATTAAACCGATGATATCAGCATCCATTGCAATGTAGATGCGCCCCGTGCTGTGGGGAAACCACCACCCAGGCCATCGCCATTGAAATAATTTAATACGTTAAAACTTGCTACTTTTAATCTGGCATTCATTGCAGGGGGCGTTGCGGTACGCGCATTACTTACAACAAAAGTTGGCATTTCGGTGGGTTGGATGCGATAAGCACTAAACGCGTAATGTAATACACCACTTACACCATTTACCATATCACCACTGTGCAATGTATTTGTGGCAGATAACTCAGGCAGGGGATAAATCGCAGGATCAGGATTTTGAATACTGCTAAAATCATCCAATAAAATCCGGTTAAGGTCGTTCGCAGCTTGTTGTGCAATCGCATCTGCACCTGGCAAAGCAACATTGGTGAGTGCCATTAAACGACCCGCAGATGACAACCAAACTTCACCGTAACGACCGAGATTATAATTTTCTGTTATAGACAAGTTCTGAGGCAAAAACACTTGCATACCTTCATAACGCTCAAGATATTCAGCGTCTGCTATAGGCAATAAAATTTCCACTTCTGTCGGCAATACCTGATTGTTGGCAATAATCTGAACACTGCTGGCAGTTAGTTGTGTTAAACCAAAATATTCGCTTACGCTACCGGTAACTTCAAGCAAATCACCTACATTCACATCCAGCCCTGTATCTGCGTCATAAACAAACATACCCTCTGATGTGAGTGGATTATTATCACTATCCGCATCTTCCTCCTGAAGAAAAAAACCTTTCAACTCGTTACTTGCTTGATAGTCTGCAACGACAATGGCATGCACGGTTACCACTTGACCTACTAACGGACTACTTGCTGCATCGCCTTGCACTTCACTAATGAGTGCATTTGAAGGTGGTGGTGGTTCAGTGCTGCAACTGTGAGAACCAATCGCATCAAAACTGTCCTGCTCAAATCCATCCCATGCCACCGCAGGATCAAAAATATCGAACGGATCTGTATCACCAAAACAGTTGCTGGCTTTTCTGCGTAAAGTATTATTTGCCGTGCTGGTATCACCACTACCCCATTCACTACCTGGGTCAACACCAATTTGCCCGACGGAATCCACAATCACACCACCATTCAACAAAACAACAGCATCATCACCATTAAACCAGGAAGTGCTGGTATCTAATTGATCAGCCAAATCACGTAAAGCAAGTGTAGCCGCATCTTCGGCAATCACAAATGTTGTTTGATCTGCAATCAAACCGCTCAGTGCAATGCTTCTTCCAGCACTCGTATTACCATTGAAATAATATTGCAATTCATAACTGGAAAGGTCGATTGGCACCCCCGTATCGTTATAAATTTCGATAGCCTTGTTCAGACTACTTCCCTCAAGGTATTCCGAAATGAATAATTCATCTGCAGCGTGTGCCAAAGACGAAAAATTCAATGCAGATATAAGTGCCCATCCGATATTGAGCCTCTTTGTAGGTATCATTTAGTTCCCCTTGTAAATTAATATCACATTCAATTTCAGTTGCTCTCAAAAAAACAACCTACTGAAGTGTAGGGAACCAATTGTTTATTATTCTTGAGTTTTTAATGAAAATAATATGACTATGAAAATTATTGCGGTGAAAACTCCTAATATAAATAAATGTTGCAAGAATCTATAATCGCTCAAGTACGTTCTTGCTAATAAAACATGAACTTTCTTTTGATGATTAAAGTAAATTATTATTCACCCAGCAAAAATACAAACAGAAAACATCTTTTAAAATCAATTCCCATTAAAAAATTTACTCGCTAATCACGCTTTACTTCAATACAACTACGCCATATATTTAACAAACCGATTGATGCGACTATTCAAAGGATGATTGAAATATATGGATACCAAAAAAGTTTTCGTTATTGTTATATGTATTTTCTTCTTTGTTACAGGTTGTAGTACGCTCAAAGAAAAATCGATGGAAATTCTCGAAGCACAAATATTTGGTCAAAACGAAACACGACATACAAGTACACGCGCAAATGCTTCACAGCCACACGCCTCAAGCCCAATCATTACAAGCAGCGGCAGCAATAATATCGATATTCAAACTGATAGGTATGATGGTGCAGCTTTAGATAAATATTTCGGCGCCCTGAAAAATGCCGTCCAGTTTTTATCTGCTGCTTCACCTGCTCAAACAGAACAGAGAATTATGTTTCAAAACTGGTCGAATTTTATTGTAGGACAAATGCGTGTTAACAAAATTGAAGTGGAAGAATGGCCGTTGGAAGCACGCCAAAAAGGCTGGGATGCCATGGGTTCTCGGATTACAAAGTACAACAAATTGTTTGAAGAAAACCGACAAAGAATTATCAGTGATGATAGCTTTGAGGAATCTTTCCAGGTTTCGCTTAAAAATATTAATTTATTAACCCAGCAAAATATGTTTACTGAACAACAGTTTGTCGAACATTAAATACTTTGGCAGAAGTGATTTACTCACCTGTATAATCAAGTAAATTTACTCGCATCTCGGTGCGACACCGAGGTGCAAAGATATAACCTAAAAACACCTTTACTTTCGATCTATGGAATCCCATTTACACAATATTACATAGTTTTTTGAATATTAAAGTATTCCACATTCTCGCAACACAAATACTTCATACGCTTTTGCATACACAACTTTTACAATCAAAACAATAAATTGTAATATAATCCTTATAAATCCTTGCAACAGCGATTTAGGTCATGGAAAATTTTTTAAATGCACTAAGCGGACTTGGTCTATTTTTACTCGGCATGATCATCATGACCGAAGGCCTACGTGCTATTGCAGGTGAAAAAATTCGCTCGGCGTTGATGCGGTTCACCCGCAGTCCGGCCACCGGTGCCATGAGTGGTGCAGTTGGCACAGCCATTCTTCAATCCTCCAGTGCAACCACGGTTGCAGCAGTTGGTTTTGTTGGGGCTGGATTACTCACCTTTCAGCAAGCTTTGGGCATTATTTTTGGTGCCAATATTGGCACCACATTAAAAGGCTGGCTTGTTGCTCTACTGGGTTTCAAGTTACAAATTGGCACATTGGTTTTACCCTTGATCTTCATCGGTGTGTTAATGCACTTATTGGGTAAAGAAAAATCCAAAAATATTGGGCTTGCTCTAGCTGGTTTTGGCTTAATTTTTGTTGGTATTGGAATGCTCCAAACTGGTTTGCTCGGCTTACAGGATTTTATCAGCTTTGAGAACTTCCCGGCCGATACCTGGCTAGGTCGCTTAAAACTTTTATTCATCGGTATTTTATTTACCATCATTACACAATCTTCCAGTGCAGGAGTTGCCGCCACATTAACTGCACTATACGCTGGTATGATTGATTTTGAACAAGCCGCTGCATTGATCATTGGCATGGATGTGGGTACAACCGTTACGGCCTTAATGGCAAGCATCGGTGGCAGCATCGGCGCACGTCGCACCGGTTACTCACACGTCATTTACAATTTTATGACAGGTACCGGAGCATTGTTATTAATCACCCCTTATACCCTGGCCGTGAAAACGATTGCACCAAACTTTTTAATTAATAATGCTGAAATCGCACTGGTAGCATTTCATACTTTGTTTAATACCTTAGGTGTAATTCTCATTCTGCCGTTCACACATTATTTCGCATCCATGATGGAACGCCTGGTACCGGAAGTTAAACCCATTTATACTAAAAATCTGGATATACAACTCATAAAACAACCGGATGCCGCCTTAAACGTGGTTCAAAACAGCATTCAGACAGAAATAAAAGAATTATTAAGCTACACCCAAGCTGTCGCAAGCCAAACCCGGGAGCTTGAAGACTTTCGAAAAAGAGATTTAAAAGATGGTCTAAAAGAAACTCAACGTTATCTGGATCTCATCGAATTACAGGAATCCCAAACCGGTTGGCAAAAAATCGTAAAACTCATACATGCGCTGGATCATATGAATCGTCTTTATGATCGCTGTTACGAAGATAAAGAGCGTGCTGTCACTGCGGCGAATACGGCTGAATTAAAACCCTATCTCAAAATACTGACAGACAATATTAAACAGATATCTCAACTGAGCAATGATGAAAATTGGCACGACGCCGCAGAATTGTCAGCAAAAACTGCCACTGAGATCCATCAATTTGCTCAACAGTATCGAAATAAAATCATGGAAGATATTGGCAGCGGCCATTTGGATATAATAGAAGGCACCAAACAACTGGAAGCGATTCGCTGGCTTAGACGGGTGAGTAAGCACATAAATAAAATGATGCTTTACAGTGCTCGAAGCATAAATAATTAGTGGCCACTCATAAACCAGCGCCATGAATGAGCATGGCACAATGAATATAAATAATCGGCACAAACACTGCTAATGATTGCTACAAAAATATGACAATTCACTTCTTATCAATTCTTATCGGGATGAATTAATGCTCGCTCGACTTTATCGCTGGTTTGATCGCAATATTCTGGAACTTGGCCGCGAAATGCGGTTTTCTTATTTACCGCCGCTCATGGTTTATCTGGCTGCGGGTGTATCCGGTTTAACCGGTATTGTCGGCACCTTTTTCGTAAAGGATTACCTGGGTTTGTCTGCAGAGTTTCTGGCTGCATTAGGTTTCTGGATGGGTATTCCCTGGGCCTTGAAAATGCCCCTCGGACACTTGGTGGACTTGATCTGGCGATTTAAATCACTACTGGTATACATCGGTGCCGGATTAATTACAGCAAGTTTATTAATCATGGTGGGATTGTTAAGTTACACAGACACCATGCGCACAATCATGCCTGTTGAAGCCTGGTTTGTGATCAGCGCCCTGCTCGCTCCCATTGGTTATGTTCTGCAAGACGTGGTCGCCGATGCCATGACTGTTGAAGCTGTTCCCAGGTTTGATAAAGATGGTCATGCGATAAATGCAGGACAAATTCGCTTAATGCACACGACAGTACAAACCCTGGGACGTGTTGCAATTATCGGCGGCAGTGTGTTGGTAGCCATGTTAAACGTATATATGTTTGATGGTGTGCAAGCTATGACAGAGGCGGAAAAAATTTCAACCTATGTCAAAATTTACGAATTTGCCCTGGTTATTCCGTTGATTTCTATTATTGGTGTATTGCTGGGCAGCTGGTTTAAGTTTAGAGATTATTTACACTTTAGGCAGCAAGGTCATGACCGCCAGATAGCCTGGGAAATGATTCATGGTGATACGGAAAAAATATCACCTAACTGGTGGATATTAGGTGGTAGTCTGGTATTTGTTATCTTCACCGTATCGCTCGGCCTGACAGATCTTGAATACAATCAGGAAATTATTTTTCTCGGTTCGTTCTTAATCGTCGGCTTTTTAATGTGGCGTTTAATTCAGGTTCTTGATCCAGAGGCCCGAAATATTTTATTAGGCACTGCACTGATCATTTTCGTTTTTCGTGCGATGCCTGGGCCTGGCCCTGGTTCCAGTTGGTGGATGATTGATGAACTTGCATTTGATCAACAATTTTTCTCGGTTTTATCATTAATTGCCAGTGGCCTTACGCTAATAGGCATGTTTTTATTCAGGCGTTTTATGGCTGAACGTTCCATTGCCTATATTGTGGTGTTTCTCACGTTAGCCAGCACATTTTTATCACTACCCATTATTGGTATGTATTACGATTTGCACGTATGGACCGCCGCTCATACTGGTGGTGTGGTGGATGCGCGTTTTATTGCACTGGTAGATACTGCACTGGAATCCCCACTGGGGCAAATCGCCATGATACCCATGCTGGCCTGGATAGCCAACTCGGCTCCTGCTAATCTCAAAGCAACGTTTTTTGCTGTCATGGCATCGTTCACCAATCTGGCATTATCCTTAAGCCAATTAGGAACCAAATACCTAAACCAAATTTATACCGTCAAACGAGAAGTTAAAGATCCAGAAACCGGAACAATTACTACACCAGCAGATTATAGTGAGTTAGGCATGTTGCTAATGACTGTTACTGCACTGGGTTTATTTTTACCCATACTGGTCATTATTCTAGTGAAAAGGACGCGATTGAAAAGCGCTTAATGAACACAAATGATGCTTGCGAATAATTGATGTGCTGTCACACATAATACGTAGTGCGAAATTGATGCACAGCAAACATAAAATATTTATCGCTCTCCGGATGTAATCATAATTTTTCCCGGTCAGCGAATAATATTGAAATTAATTACTTTTTATTTTGAATAAACCTGAATCCATGACGGTATTCCCGCTTGCGCACGAGTGATGCATACCAACAAGAAGTACCGCCATAAACTCCAGTTTAAAATCTACTTGGCTTTTTTCAAAGCTTTTTGTAGTTTTTTAATCTTTCCTTTTTGTTTACTCATTTTTGCTTTGCGAGATTTGATTTCCTTTTTCAAGGTTTTTGCATTTTTTGCTTTAGCCATAACTTTTCTCCTAGTTTAATTTAGCGCCTATTGCGCTTAGTGTTCACCCCGATATAGAAATACCCGGGCATTATAAATCTTCGTATTCGGTAACAAACTCACGCATAAAACGACGGATTTCTCGCGCTGCACTGGTGTCCATTTCATTACAAATCTCTAAAAAACGGTCTCTTTCTTCACTGTTTACACGAATCAGCAATTGACTATCCTTTTTTTTCGATTTTTTTTCTTTTTTCTTCACATTGCCGGCTCCGAAGCAAGAGATCCATGTATATACATATGATAGCCTTTTTATATACTATATCAAGGGTTCAAATGAAATACTTTTAATCCTTATGTCTTAGATTTAATTCATTTCGCGTAGATTTGGTAAATAGACTCTCGATTTTCTTGATTTAATCAATTTTATATCCCATCAGATTTGTGTCCGCAGCAAGCTATGGAGAATTAAGATTTAATATGAAAATATTCACACTGAGTATTGATATTCATAAATATCATCTCTAACACCTTGATCATTAATTGCATTTCTTCAATAAATTGATATGATTATTTATCTAGCAGTGTTGCATTAATGTAAACACACGAACAAAACAACAAATACCCAACATGCAAAAACTACAATATGCTATCAAACATAATATTCCTTTTAAGCATGTTATCGACCTGCTTTCCCAAAACTTTTTATTAAGCGAAATTCATCATAAACATGTTGAACGTCGCTATCTGGATAGTTTTGATTGGCGAATGTATCGAAACAATCTAATATCCGGTGTAGACAGTCATGAAAACGAAAACATTTTCTTCGTTAAAAATAAAGATTCTGAGCAAAGTATTTGGGAACTAACCGTAAATGAAGCACCAAAATTTTACCAGGATATTGAGTCAAAACACTGCCAGGTATATTTATCAAAAATATTGAGTGTCAGAGCCTTGATGCCAATACTATCTTTAAATATCAGCCAAAGACATATCAATATTCTTAATAAAGAACATAAAACAATTGTTAAGATATTCATTGAAAACTACACACTTGACGATCAAAAACCTAAAAACAAAATTTCCAGCCGACTCATAGTTTCAGCAATTAAAGGCTATGAAAAAGCGTTCAATAAAGTCAGCCGTTTTATTGAACAAGAACTAAAATTAGGTAAGCTCGATGTCAGTTTGCTGGATGACTTGCTCAAAAAGTTAAAAATAAAGTCCCAAACCAATAAATCAGGTTTCAATAAAAAAATCACTGATTCACTGAATACCTGGGATGCCAGTAGAATTTTGCTTCAGGATTTGCTGGAAACCATGCTGTTAAACGAGCCAGGATTACGGAGTGCTATAGATACTGAGTTTTTACACGAGTATCGGGTAGCGGTTCGACGAACCCGTTCAGCTTTAACACAAATCAAGCAAGTTTTTTCTGAAAAAGAGCTGGTGCACTTTAAGCAAAGCTTTTACTGGCTAGGTACAATAACCACGCCGACACGTGACCTGGATGTTTATTTACTGAAATTTGATCAATACGTCAGTGAATTACCGCCTCAAATTCAAATTGATATCTTGCCTTTACAGCTATTCCTGAAACGCCATTGGCAAGAAGAGCACGATAAACTGTGCACAATCCTGGATTCAGACAAATACCATTCCCTGATAAAAGAATGGCAAATGGTATTGGACCGGGAAGTCATGGAGTCACCTCACTCCAGCAACGCAACAAAACCAGCAAAAGAAGTGGCGAACAAACGTATCTGGAAGCTCTATAAAAGAGTCTTAAAAGAAGGCAAAGCAATTTCGCCACAATCACCGGATGATGATCTTCACGAATTACGAAAAAGCTGCAAAAAATTTCGTTATATGATGGAATTTTTCCAGGACTACTATCCAGCTAAAAATATTAAACAACTCATCAAAGCCTTAAAACAATTACAAAATAATCTTGGTGACTTCCAGGATCTATGCGTGCAAATTGACCAACTAAACAAATTTGCCCAGCAAATGCAGGATGAAAAAATTGCTGACACTAAAGCAATTATGGCGATGGGTGTATTGGTGGAAAAACTCACAACACGCAAACAGGAAGTTCGGTCGCATTCAGAAGAACGATTTAAAGATTTCGCATCAGATAAAACCATATTTGAATTTAAAAGTGTATTTGATCCCAAGCTCTATCGAGATGAGGTGTAACCATGAAGATTATCGCTTGCTACAACATAAAGGGTGGCATCGGTAAAACAGCAACAACCGTTAACCTGGCGTATCTAGCAGCAATGGAAGGCATAAAAACCTTGGTCTGGGATCTTGACCCTCAAGGTGCAGCGAGTTTTTATTTTCGCATTAAACCCAAAGTTAAAAAAGGTGGTAGAGGCCTATTAACAGGCAAACGTGAACTGGATGATGTTATTAAAGGCACAGATTACGACAATCTGGATTTAATTCCTTCGGACTTTTCTTATCGCAACCTGGATCTGGAGCTGGACAACTTTAAAAAATCTGATCGCCAGATACGACGCTTACTAAAACCATTAAAAAATGAATATGACATGGTTTTTCTCGACTGCCCACCGAGTGTATCGCTGGTTTCAGAAAATATTCTAATCGCTGCAGATGCCATTATTGTACCCACCATCCCCACTACTTTATCCCTACGTACACTAGATCAAATCATTGCATTTTGTGACACCATCGGCGTTAAGAGAAACAAGATTTCAGCATTTTTTTCAATGGTGGATGCGAGAAAAAACCTACACAAAGAAATTCTTGATAACCCACCTAAAAATATTACCATCTTTAATAGCAGTATACCTTACGCGAGCGATGTGGAACAAATGGGTGTGCATCGCCAACCGGTACCAGCATTCGCAAGCAACAGTCGATCAGCCACTGCATATCAAAAGCTATGGGAAGAAACAAAAAAGTTTAGCAACCACTCAGCATAGATTACTGCAAATTACTAAATGAGCGTTTAACGACATATTGGCAGCGGAAATTGCTTTAAGCTGGTATATGATTATCAATAACTCAGACGATGAATCTATACTTTTTAAAGTAAGGATTCAATTTGCTGCGTCACTTTGCTTGTTGATGGATCGATACGACTAGATATACTTGCCACCAATTTACCATTGCGATCAATCAAATATTTATGAAAATTCCAACTGGGGTATTCACCCGCAATACGAGCCAGAGTTTTATACATTGCGTCGTCAGTACCTTTAGCAACGTCAGTCTTTTCGAACATAGGAAAGCCAACCCGATATGTACGTTCACAAAAATCCTTGATTTGTTCTTCGTTACCCGGCTCTTGCTTACCAAAGTCATTAGATGGAAAACCTAATACCACAAATCCTTCATCTTTATATTTGCGATAAATTTTCTCCAAACTTTTATATTGTGGCGTAAAACCACAAAAGCTAGCTGTGTTGACCACCATGACAACTTTACCTTTATATTCATGACATAAATCAACCAATGCATCTTCTGCTAATCTTTCTTTTTTGAAATTGAGTGTTTCAGGACAAGTATTTTGACCTGCAGCGAACACCTGGCTTCCGACAAACATTAAACAACTAAACATCAGACTGGATAAAAACATCTTCACTATTTCTCTCCTTTACTTAGAGAAAGTTTAGGCTAAGATCAATTTCTCGAAGAGCATGCTTTACATCCTGCTCTACCGGCTCAGCATCCACGCTTTTAATTTCATAACAATAAATTACTTATCGCCAATAATAGTACAAACAATATTCCGCGCCGAACGCGGGCCATCGAATTCACAAAGAAAAATATTTTGCCAGGTAGATAATCCCAACTTACCGTCAATAATGGGAATGGTTTCTGACGGACCAACCAGCCCGGCTTTTAAATGGGCATCACCATTACCGTCCTGTTTATCATGAAGCCAAACACCTTTTGGAAATATTTTACCTAAAAAATTCACCACGTCGATTTGCACACTATCATCCCAATTTTCCTGAATCATAATGGCTGCTGTTGCACCTTGTACGTAAACACTGACAATACCATCACGCACCCCACTTGTTACCAGAGCTTGCTTCACCTGATCAGTGATATCAATTAACATTTCTCGCTGATCACTGGCTATGGTAAAAGTTTGCCTAATATTCTTCATTTTATTATTACTCTACACTGTGAAAGGTTCCCATGTTGTGTGATCCGATCATTTTTTATGCACAACGAACTTTTGGTTGTAATCAATTTTATATCGTCAACGGAGTATGCACTCCGTTGACGACCAAAGGGGAGAGCTTCGCTTCTCCCCTTTGGAAAACCCCATCGGGTTTGTGTCCGCAGCCAGCTGCGGAGAATTAAGATTAAAAATATTATAGGTGAATTATTCAGCATTTTGATTGAGAAATTTTTCATGTTCGTTTAATTAACAAACTTCGACCACTGTCATTTTAATGTCATTAACGTTTGTTATTAGCATCAACTGATATACTCCTAGAGCATAAAACGCCTATAAATTCTTGATTGATCTTGATATCCAAAAAGGCTATATTCTGCTAGCCCGCATTTCTGATAAGGTCATTAAATTGCCACAGAGATATTTTTTATTTCTGCAAAGCGTAATCTATAGGTAGCGAACTGCTTTTGTATTGACCAATAAAACACTCTGCAGAAATAAAAATCAGGCAAGACCGTATGAGCTCTATACGAAATTCGAGCAATTTAACTAAGAAAATGAATAAACTCAGGATCAAACGACGCAATTTATATGTTTGCCTGACATGACATATTGTTTTATATAAAAACCGAAGGGGATTTAGGATGAAGTTAGGGAGAGCAAAACAAGCTTTTTCAATTGTTGCGTTGTGTTTATTTGCTGCCAGCAGTTTTGCTGCAGGTGGTCACAGCCATAAAGATGAAGGTGGCCCAGCATGTGAAGGTTTCGGACCACAAACTCCAAGAGATATTGATAGCACCAATGGTACAAACCCACAATTGTTCAGTATTGCGCCAAGCTCTAAAAACATGAACCTTTGTAACATCCATTTTCACAACAATGCTGAGCACAAAGCAAAAGATTTCGCTATTTATGCTGGCGAAGGTGATCATGGTCATGGCGGTGGTTACCAATGTAAAATCAGTAAAGAACTGACTCAATCAGAAATGGTTCCACCTAAGAAGAAGATTTGTAAAGGCTTGAAGCCTGGCGATACCATCGAAGTGCATTGGGTTCACTCTTCTTGTCAAGTCACGCCAGGAAAAGGTTTAGGTTCTTGTTTGTCTGACAAATGTGCTAATCCTGATCTTCGTGTAGAAACACAAGTTTTCACATTGGTTAATGATGCATCTGCATTAAACTTCAATGATATGGGTTACGGCGGCAATATGGTTAAAGGTAAGCATCAACCAAAATCTTTGCCTACCGGTACTGGCAAGCCTGTTGAATTCCTGGGTTCAACAACTGGGCCTAAATACACAGAGCAATCATGTTCTCCATTACAAGTTACCTGGAGTGTTCGTCCACAATGTGCCAAGTTGGACATCAACTCTCTTGGCGAGTGGTGTGATAACAATGAGTTCTCTGAAGACCACGCACACGGTGTAAGAAAACTTGTTACAAATCCAAAATTACTTTCTATTATTAAGTAATTTTACCAATCAGGATTATTCCTGATGATAAAAGCCAGGCAGTGGATTTCCCTGCCTGGCTTTTTTATTCCAATTTATTTTAAAAAACCTCTAAATATCTTAGCTCAGTAAATCCCATACAAGCACCTTACCTACAATGCCTCAGAATAACTGCGATTTAAAGAGTTGGAACTTCTTTATAAATTCCAATTCATAGCTCACTTTTCACGGCCGACAATAACATCATGTTCACACTGCAATAAAATTGCCCTTGTTCATTACGCGCCAACAACTCTGTCGCCCAGTCATCCACTTCCTGTTGTGTGGCAATACCAGCCTTAACTGCTTCGACCTGTAGCCAGGGACCAACCGGCGCTTGCTCGTAGTCCGTTTGAATTAATGGCGCACTCTCCATGGAAATGTTCTGTAATCCAGCGCGTTGCCCCCACGCGTACATTTGTCGCCCGGCAAAACCGTTAGGACGCATTTGTGAAGCGAAAAAAGTCATTAAACGTCGTTCCAGTTCACTATTGCTAAAATCAACTGAAAATGTCCCCCAATCTGCATCGAGCAAAACAATTGCGCCACCCGGCTTGGTTACGCGCACTAATTCAGCAAGCACAGTTTCAGCATTCACCGATTCGGGTAATACCTGAAACAAGCGTTCGGCTCTTATGGCATCAAAACTATCATCTGCAAAATCCAGAGCGGCAACATCAGCCAGTTTGTGTTCGACAATTCTTGCAACGCCTTCTTGCTCTGCGTGACGATCTGCTTTTTGTAGCATTTCTTCGTCAATATCAATGCCCACTACCCGCCCACTGTCACCGATAAAATTTGCCAGCGGAACGGTATCCATACCCGCTCCACAACCGGCATCCAGTAGCACAGCGCCGGGTTTAATATCCATTAATTCATAGCTACGTTCTTTTAAAAAACCAATTTGTTGAGCTGCCTTACGTAAATATTCTGCGCTGACATAGCCTTGAGACTTTGGCATGATGTATTCCGTTTTTTGTCATTATTTCCCAGAAAATAGAGATTACAATCGTATAATTGTTCAGAATTATTTATTATCCGGCGCCTAAACATCAAGTAACAGATCTGGCAAAAAACCGTTGTCTGCTTCATAAGGTAAATAACCACGGGGATTGCACACAACACGGGTTCCGTTGATGTGATAGTCAAACGTATCATGCATGTGACCGTGCAACCACAATGAAGCATGTTGTACGCCCATTAAATTCTCCAGATCACTAACAAAAGCGGGTGTTAACAAGTCTTGCGCAAAACGTGGGTGAACCGAACTAGGTGACGGCGCGTGATGACTTACAACCACAGTCCTTCCCTGAAAACCTTGCTTCAATTCTTGCTCCAGCCACTCTCGACTTTGCTGATGCAAAGCCATGGCATCCATCGGTGTAAACAACTTATCTCCACAATGAATAGCGGAAAAATCAGCAGTATTAGCGCTTGCATGTTCGGTTACAAGCGTCTTATCCATGTCTCGAAAAAAGTCAAAATCAGTCCACAAGGTACTACCCAGGAACCTGACACCTTCAATGATGACAGATTGATTATTTAGCACATGCACATTTGGTGCAGCCTGTTTTTGCAATTCATCAATCAGAGAAATATCGTGACCATAAAACTCGTGATTACCAGGCACATAAATTACCGGTTTTTGAATTTTCAGTTTGTGCAGCCATTCAAGACCACCGAGTCCCACACCAATATCACCCGCGAGAACAATAACCTCAGCATCGGTTGCCGGAATTTCAAAACCGGCGAATTCGATGTGTAAATCACTTAGAAGATGTATCTTCACTCAATAGCCTGCTCAGTTTAGGGAGTCTCTGAATAAGTTAGATAGTGAGATGAAAACAAGGAAAAAGCAATTGCACAAACAGAGTTTGCACACAGTAAATGAGTATTTTGAGATTGCTTTTGACACAGTTATCACTCGCTAGATGACTTATTCAGAGGCGCCTTAGTTGTTTATCAATAACAGCAATAAAATATCTATATATAGCTGATAGGCGGTTACAAACACCGCATTAAGCGTTAATTCACTTCAGTTTACTATCAATATTAATCACCAATACTTTTTTACACTATAATGCGCCTCCGGATACTGTTCTCCGATATTTAAAAATCAGTAGAAACATGCAAGACTATAGCGAATTTTCAAATCAGCATTAAAGGGCAAATATGATTCCGCGTAACGCACTAATTATTTCTTTTTTAACAATACCACAGCTGATAATGCCAGCCATAGCTGAGGATGCGCAACCACAGGTTGTACCCTCTCATGAACATCATATCGCTAAAGAAAAAAATCTCAGTGGACCAATTAAAACCCACGGTATTGAATCGGTTACCGTGTTAGGTAGTATCGGGCTAGAAAAAGACTTTCCTGCTTTAAAAGGTAAACAACTTCGCGCCAGAGAGTTGGTGATTGCACCAGGCGGTGTTGTCGCCGTTCATCAACATGACTCACGCCCCGGTATCGCTTATATCCTGGAAGGTGAAATTATCGAACACCGAAATGATCAAGCCGGCGCAATCGTACGCAAACAAGGTGCTGTCGCGTTCGAACAATCTGGCGTGGCACATTGGTGGGAAAATAAATCTTCGCAAGTGGTTCGCGCCCTGGTGGTGGATATTATACAAACACCTTAGGGCATTTCCAGCCATCACTGGTAGACGAGTTTCCACAATTTTTAGTAAAATGCCCCGTTTTATCATTCATTTGTCGTAAAAAGAGACCAATACTATGGGCAGAGCCTACCAAAACCGCAAAGAATCGATGGCAAAAACATCGGATGCCAAAGCCAAAGTATATTCAAAATACGGACGGGAGATTTACGTTTGCGCTAAAAACGGTGGCGCTGATCCTGATGGCAATTTGGCCTTACGTCGTTTAATTGATAAAGCAAAAAAAGACCAGGTGCCCACTCACGTTATCGATAAAGCGCTGGATAAAGCTAAAGGTGGTGCAGGTGAAGATTTTGTCACCGTGCGTTTTGAAGGCTTCGGCCCCGGTGGCTGCATGGTAATTGTTGATTGTTTAACCGACAACAATAACCGAACCTTTGGCGATGTTCGTCAGTGTTTTACCAAAACCAAAGCTAAAATTGGTGCCCAAGGTGCCGTGGCCCATATGTTTGATCACCGCGCAATTTTTGAATTTAAAGGTGATGATGAAGAAGCCGTGCTGGATGCCTTGATGGAAGCCGACGTGGATGTCAGCGAAATCGAAAGTGAAGACGGTATGATTACCGTGTTAACACCTGCCAATGAATTTTTCAAAACCAAAACAACACTGACTGAAACATTTCCCGATATCGAGTTTGAAATTGATGAAATCAGCTTTATTCCGCAAACTAGTCATCCCATCAGTGGCGATGATGTCGCTATGTTTGAAAAGTTTATCGACTTGCTAAATGATTGTGATGATGTGCAGGATATTTATCACAACGCAGAGATATCCGAGTAAATTATTTTTGGTGGATGTGTGTCGCGTCCACCAACGCCCGCCTACAAATCCACACTCCATGCCTGGACAAATTAAATTTTCTGTGCCTGAATTAAAAAGAGTATTTGTGAAAATAGTTGTCTGATTGGATTTAAGAGTGGCGAAGAATTTTCTTGTAGGGTGGATAAGTGCAACGCATCCACCAGAATAATCTGCAATAGGTGGATGCGTTGCACTCTTGTGCCCTGCGGGTATATCCACACTTCTTAAAAAAACTACAAACTTTTAACTTTATCTAATATAGCTTGTGCATGACCATCTGCGATTACACCATATTCTACGTAAGCCAACGAACCTTGCTTATCAACAATAAACGTTGAACGTACAATACCCATTTTTTTTATGCCATTTTTTTCTTTTTCCTGCCAGACACCATAACTTTCACACATAGCGCCTTCAACATCGGAAATCAATTCAACCTTCAAGCCGAATTTATCAATAAACTGTTGATGGCTTTCACAGCTGTCTTTACTGATACCAATAATTACCGTGTCATGAGCTACAAATTCATCGATAAGCGCAGTAAATTGGTTAGCTTCGATGGTACAACCCGGCGTGTCATCTTTTGGGTAAAAATAAAGTACAACATTTTCCTGGTTTTTGAATTCATTCAGAGAAATAACTTTGCCCGACTGGTCAGGCAAAGAAAAGTCTGGGGCGGGAGATTGTACATTTAGCATAAAAAGTGCTCCTTTAATGATTTATTTGCGCTCAAGATTACGCGAAACACTCAAATAAGCAAGTATCTGATATTTCATAAAGTGGCAAATCCTACCCCTTTTGACAGACTTCAGATTATCGCCACAGACTGCGCATTTAACGAGCAATTCACCCTTTTAACAACAATTCGTCGCAATCTGATAAAATTAGCAACAAACACTGCGTTAGAAAGGAACATCGACATTAAAAAAAATATCCGCCTGATTCTCGGCTTCGCCTTTGTCTTTCTGCTAATGATTGCCGCAGCCGCAGGATTATATATAACAGAGTCCGTACTGAGTATTTGGGATAGCCTGCAAACTCGCCCGGGCTGGTTTGTGGCATTGTTTGCCGCTGTGGTACTGATAATTATCTTGATTAGCCTCTTCATTGTAAGCCGGCTTTTGTTTCCCGCCCAAATAGCTGAGAACAAAAAACAAAATGCTGTTCCGTCAGAAGCAGATATTGAATCAAGAATCAAAGATGCTGATGAAGCAGGAGTAGATGTTCAACAAGTTAGACAGGAAATCGAAGAACTCTCGAAACGGCGAACAGCTGGCAGCATTTTCATTGCAGTGTTCGGTGAAGTTAATATGGGTAAAAGTTCCATCATTCGCGCGATTTTACCCGACGCACAAGCTTCCGTCAGTTTAGTTGCAGGTACCACAACAGAAATCACCCATTATCATTGGCAAAGCAGTGCCGGCGATGAATTAATTCTAGCCGATGTGCCAGGCACTGAACAAGTTGATGCGATGCAACTTTCCACATTGGCGCGCAACGAAGCGTTACGCTCACATATTGTTATTTATGTCTGCGATGGTGATTTAAACCGAAGCCAATATCAGGAACTTCAACTGTTAAGTGAATTGAAAAAACCCATCATCATTGCACTCAATAAAAGTGATGTGTACAACAGCGAAGAGTTACAACAAATTCAAAACAAATTAAAAAGCCAATTGTCTGCTGATAATCCACCAGCGTTGGTTAGCATCAGTTGTGGCAGGCAAGAAACTGTGGTTCGCATTAAGGCAGATGGATCGGAAGAAAATATTTCCAGAAAAATTCCATCTGACGTAACACAGTTAACTCAAGCCATTCAGCACACCATAGACAGTCATGAAAACACGCTCGATCAATTACGTGACACTGCAGTTTTTGTGCTTGCCGCAAAACAACTGGAGCAAGCAGAAGCCGAACAACGTGAGCAAAAAGCCAAAGACATTGTTAGTCAATATACCAAACGTGCCATTGTCGGTTCCATGGCTGCAGTAAGCCCCGGAACAGATATCGTCGTTCAGGCTTATCTCGGCACCAGCATGGTTAAAGCCATTTGTGAAGTATATCGTGTACCGGTTCGGGATTTTGATATCGACACCTTTTTAAAATTGGTGCAATCACAAGTGGGAAGAAGTGTTCCAGTGATTCTGGCAATTGCCGGCAATGGATTAAAAGCTTTCCCCGGTATTGGCACCCTGGCTGGTGGCCTGGTGCATGCCACTGCCTATGGGCTAATTTTCGACACACTGGGTAAGACACTGGTGCGCACCCTTTCGACCCGCAATGAATTTCAACCAGCAGCAACCGCACGAGTTTTTCAGGAGACATTGAGTGAAAATTTGGAACAAGGTACAACAGATCTCATCAAAACTGTTCTCGCGGCAAGAAAACAACAACAAAACGAACAATGATTCCGACAAGGTAGTTTCTCACGATAGTGGTGAAACACACCTTTCCGCTGTTAAAGAAAGCCTGCAGGAACTATTAAATGACAATCGAGTGCCTGACAAGGTTCGGGAAACGCTGGCTCAGGATTACCAGCAGCTACAAGCTATGTTGGAAAAACTGGAACATGGCCACATTCACATTGCCGCCGTTGGTCGTGTCAGCGTAGGCAAATCCTCCCTACTTAACGCATTGTTAGGTAAAGATCAGTTCAGTGTTAGCCCACTGCACGGCGAAACCAAACAAATCGACATGAGCCATTGGCAGCAAGCCGATGCAGGTGGAATCTTTCTTATCGACACACCTGGGCTTAATGAAGTTGATGGTGAATCGCGTGAAAAAATGTCACGGGAGCTGGCAGCACGATCAGATTTGATTTTATTTGTCATCGACAGCGACTTAACCAATAGTGAAAAACAAGCACTGAGAGATATTAGCCAACAAAACCGACCTGTTATTCTCGTTATAAATAAATCAGACCGATTTAATAAACAGGAACAAACTTTACTAAAAAACTCTGTGCAAACTTTGACGAGCGAATTTATTCATTCTGAAAATATTATCTTCACCTGCGCCCGTAGCCGACAACAGACCGTAATCAAAGTTGATGAAAATGGCAAAGAATATGAATCCAGTCGTGAATTAAATCCGGATATAGACCAGCTAAAAATTAGACTTTGGCAAATATTGGAAGAAGAAGGCAAAACATTGGCCGCACTCAATGCGGGCATGTTTGCAGGCAATTTTAGTGATCAAATTGCCAAACACATTTTAGAAGTCCGTCAGGAGTTGGCGAGCAAGTTAGTCCGCACTTATTCCATTAGTAAAGGCATCGCTGTTGCATTTAATCCAGTACCAGTGGCGGACTTGTTTGCTGCAGCAGTTATGGACATCGGCATGGTTGTGCATTTGAGCCGTGTTTATGGTTTACCATTAACAAAAAACGAAGCAGGTTCACTGGTCAAAGTTATCAGCGCACAAATGCTGGCACTCATCGGTACGGTATGGGCGGTGAATCTGATTTCTTCTTCTTTAAAACTCGGCACCGGCGGCATATCCACAGCAGTAACCGCTGGCGGCCAAGGCGCCATCGCCTATTACAGCAGTTATGTAGTCGGCCAGGTAGCCAAACGTTATTTTGCTGCGGGTAAATCCTGGGGCGAATTGGGCCCTAAACAAGTCGTTAGCGAAATACTGGAAGATATCGATCGCGAGTCGATCATCCAGACCGCACGGCAGGATATTTTGAGTCGTTTGAAGCAGAACGCTTAATAACTGATAATTCTTGACGACAAATATTTAGAATAAGATCTTTTGTGATACTCACGTGAATATTTACTGCCATAATTAGATCCAGCATTAACGTTCAGTAAGTTAAATCCGTTAATACACAGAAATTTTATTGTATCGGGCACAGTTATAGAGAGAAGCACTATGAAGTCGAAATTAATAATACTTTTATTCATTGGATTATTGTCATCTATCCCCAATGCGTTTGCCGCCAAAACTGTATTGGCCGGCGGGTGCTTTTGGTGCATGGAATCTGATTTTGAAAAACTTGATGGTGTTTCGGATGTTGTCTCTGGATTCACTGGCGGCACATTGAAAAATCCTACTTATAATGGCAATCATCAAGGGCATTACGAAGCAGTGGAAATCACTTATGACCCAAAAAAAGTCAGTTATGAAGCCTTGTTAGAATATTTCTGGATTAACATTGACCCCTTTGATGCCAGAGGTCAATTTTGTGATAAAGGTCACAGTTATTTGAGTGCCATTTTTGTTGCCAACGATACTGAAAAAGCAATTGCAGAAAAGTCTCGACAAAAAGTCGTTGCTCAGTTTCCGGGTAAAAAAGTGATTACACCGATTTTAAATGCATCCATTTTTTACCCCATCAAAGGTGAAGAAAGTTACCATCAGGATTTTTATAAAAACAATCCCGTTCGATACAAATATTATCGTTGGAACTGTGGACGTGATCAGCGCTTAAAAGAAATCTGGGGTGAAAAAGCCGGTCATTGAGCACTGCTGTCCTACCGTTAGCTTGAAACAGGAAGGCCTGAATCACAGCTGTTAGCAGGATTCGTGAAGGATTTATTTCAAACAGGGTGGTTCAGGCTTTGACTCAAAATAACACCACTTTTCATCAACTCCTCAAGTTATTGTTGAGACATGAATTGGATAGTCTCGCAAAGCATTATCATCGAGGATAATGTGCGTTCCACCAACCGTTGAGGTCAATTTATTGGTAAAGTCATTTTCGGTCGACAACGCTCCATATCTGATCACTTCAAAATGTATTCCTCAATAACGCTTCTTCAAATCTGGAAACTCTTCTTGTAAACTTATTGATTCCCTACTCTTCAATATTTAAACACCTTCTTCGTCGCAAAATTTGATAATCAATTCTAAGTCTCTTTTTTGGAGACAGCTTTGTACGCACGAGATATTTATACTTTGCCACCTAAACTAGATGAATCATTAATACGTTTGTTGAGTCCATTTCTTTTTTCAATCCTCTATCCTAACGCAACTGTGCAACAGCTAAAGCCTTGCGCTAAAGTGCGTAGTTTTGACTAACTGTTTGGGCCAATAAAAAATAGAATATTTCTTATTTTCTCACCGATCATAATTCACCCATACCTGATAACATGTTAATATTCAAAACACTACGTTATTTCTTTCTATTTCAGGGATAAAAACAATGCTGATCATGATTATTGGACTGGTACTTTTTCTTGGCGCCCATTCAGTGAGGATATATGCCGAAGACTGGCGAAACGAATTCATCGATCAACGTGGCGAAAATACCTGGCTTGGATTAATTGCCATTGTTTCACTCATTGGATTTATTTTGATAATTATGGGTTACGGTCAGGCACGATTGGATTCAGTGATGATTTGGTCACCACCTGTATGGACTAAACATGTGGCGGCATTAATCACGCTTCCAGCGTTTATTTTTCTCGTCAGCGCCTACATTCCTGGCACCAAGATAAAAGCAATTATTCACCATCCGATGATAATTGGTGTAAAACTCTGGGCATTTGCCCACTTGCTTGCCAATGGTATGCTAACCGATATGATCTTGTTTGGTTCCTTTTTAATTTGGGCGATTTTAGACTTTAGTGCTTCACGCAAACGGGATAAAGCCGAAGAATTTACTTATGAAGCAATCTCTCTTAGCCGCGACATCATTAGCATTGCAGTTGGCCTCAGTGCTTGGGTAGTATTTGCCATGGTATTACACGGTGTGTTAATTGGTGTCAGACCATTTGGTTAACGATTAATGAAAAAGCGACGCGAAAGAACATACTAAGGAAGCGAAAATCAAGAATAGCCATGAAAATAAACACGCTGTAAATACATCCGTGGTCTCTTCGAACTTCCTGTTCTCTCGAGACACTTGCACTTCCATGTGCGGCGTAAGTTTGACGGCAGCATCTTCGGCTTGGTCTCCTGAGTGGCAATCGACTACGTCCGTGTAGTCGTGCTGCCAACAATTTATTTTCTTGAGCATTCTTAATTCCCGCCTTTTTATAAGAAAAATAAATTCCACCAAATTTCATATAAGAATCTAATTGAATCTCTTTCTTGCTAAGCTGATAAGTCTTAGTTGCTAAATCACAAATTAGCATACACATCATTTTTATTGAAAATTACTAATTCCCTTCTTGTATTTTCCCCAATCGTCTACACATAAATATGTACACATGAAAAATATTCAAACATGATCTATATCATACTGTTATCAGGCATCTGCATAATCGCTGCGATTATCGTTTGGCCTGCATACAAAAAACACAAACGATCATCCATAAGCAGTCGTCCATTCCCAATGCAATGGGAGCAATCGCTCGCTAATTATTGGCCGATATTTTCACGCATTCCGTATGAATTGAAAATAAAGCTAAGAAAACACATCCTGAACTTTATGGCGGAAAAACAAATGATCGGCTGCCAGGGTTTAAAACTGTCAGAACAAGAGCAAGTAATTATCGCGGCACAAGCTTGCCTATTAATAGTTAACAAATCCTTCGAACGATATGACCAGCTAAAATCAATTTTAATATATCCCTCTTCATTTATTACACATCGAGATATCAGCCTTGGCAACGGCACTATCGCGAGTGATAAAAGAATTTTGTCCGGTGAAGCATGGGAAACAGGTAAAGTTATTATTTCCTGGAATGATACCGTTGATGGCATAGCAAACGATAAAGACGGCAATAACGTTGTCTTACACGAATTTGCACATTTGTTGGATCATGAGAGTGGCACGGCTAATGGTGCACCTGTTCTCAATAATCGCCAGGATTATGTCACATGGTCACAAACGCTGAACAACGCATTTAACCGATTGCAAAATAATATTGAGAGTGGTCAACCAACGTTATTTAATCCCTATGGTGCAAGCAATCCTGCTGAATTTTTTGCCGTTGTGACAGAATTATTTTTCGAGAATGGCTTATTGCTAAAAACTCATGAACAAGAACTCTATGAGCAATTAAAATCATATTACGAAGTTGATACGGCAACATGGATTTGAATAATGCGTTAGGAATATTGCCGAAGACCCTGTCGCTAAGTTGACACGGGTGTATTCACAGCGTGTTTATTTTCGCGGGTATTCTTGATTCCCACTTCCTTGGTATAGTTGAAACGGTGTTGTGGGGAATGTTTTGTGTTATTGAATCAGCCGGACAATGAAGCGAACTTAATAAGTTTCGAAAAGCCTAAATACACTATGTACGGAGACGAACTAAACAGCAAAATACTGCAGCCTGGCACGGGAATAATTTTGCTTAATCAATAGAATAGGCTTGCAGAAGAAGCAAACTAGATCTTTGACATGTTAACTACTGCATTCGATGATATAAAATCAATCATTTGAATTAACAAGCAACCGTAGGGTCTAGTCACTCATTAGTTACCCAAATTCGACGATTTCTTTGCCTTTTGGCCTAGAATTTCTTATGCTTTCTATACAGAATACCTTCGTAAAGTTGGTCATAAAAAGGACAATTTATGGACGCCGGGAATAAACCATCCTCAAATAAAACTGGACTGCGGTTGCAGCTTCTCTTGGCTACCTGCTTATGTTGGTTTATTAGCAACGCCTTCGCTCAAGACAACTTCCAGTCCTGGCAAAAAGAAATGTTTAACGACTTTTCTGATTACAAATCCAAACAGGACAAAGAATTCGCTAGTTTTCTTAAAATGAGCTGGATCGGATTAGATGCCCTAAAACCTAAACCACTTTATGAAAAAAAGAAAATCGTTGAGCCACCAAAAGCACCACCCGAAAAAAAGCAAATCCCCGCGAAAAAACCTGTTCTCGTTAAGATTCCACCGAAAAAAGTCGAGCCTAAAAAACAAAGACCCATGCCAAAACCTGTGTTAACTCCAGTAAAAGGACACCAGGTATCTGTACCGTTTTTCGGGAATAAGCTCTCTTTTCCTTATGACAAGGCCATGAAAAAAAGAATAAGAGGGAAAATCAATAAAAACACCATTAGTAACCAGTGGTCGATATTGGCCAAGTCAGATTACGAACCACTTCTATCTCATTTAAAAACACACAAAAACCGATTAAATTTAAATGATTGGGCATATGCTTTACTTGTTGATAAAATTTCCAACAAAATTTATCCCAATCAAAAAAACGAACAGGTCATGTTTTCCTGGTTTGTTTTAATCAAATCCGGCTTTAAATCCCGCATTGCTTATAAAAACCGTGAAATATTCTTGCTCCTTGCGACGCAACAAAAAATATACGCTGTACAGTCACTGAAGTACAAGGATACCAATTATTATTTACTGGATTTCGATGGTGGTAAACAACCAAAATTAAACAAAGTCTATACCTATGATGGTGATTATCCAAATAGTAAACAATTTTTTGATATGCGTCTCCAGCAGGCAATGATCACCGGTCAGGACGACAAAAAACGTACTTTGAAATTTTCGTACGCACAAAAAAATTATCAATTCGATACGGTGAGCAACAAATACCTGGTCGACTTTATGAAAACCTACCCACAAGTGCACTGGGATACTTACTTTAACTCAAACATAAACACCTTTACGCGACAACAAATCGTCGACCAGCTTCGACCTAATTTAACGGGATTATCTGAAGAAGAAGCGGTTAATTTCTTATTGCGTTTTGTGCAAACATCATTGAAATATGCTACCGACGATAAGCAATTTGGATATGAAAACCCATTGTTTCCAGAAGAATCCTTGTTTTATCCAGCATCAGACTGTGAAGACAGGTCTTTTCTGTTTGCCTGGCTAGTACAGGATTTACTTGGCCTTGAAGTGGTGGGTTTACACTACCCGGGGCATATAGCCACAGCGGTGAAATTAAATATGAAAGTTAGTGGTGACACTGTTCGTTACAAAGGGCAATATTATTTGGTCGCAGACCCTACCTATATTAATGCCAACATAGGCCGTGCGATGCCTAAATTCAAAAATACCAAAGTTGAGTTTTTAGAAATTAGTAAAATTTAAAATGTACTCAGTGATGATGGGACCGATATATGCTTTCGCGAATATCTTCTTATCCAATTGACAGTTGACATTAATCTACCCATCTACCAGTATGGACGAATGAAAACAGATCTTACGCAACTAATAGCTCGAATTATTATCATTCCATAGGAATGGTGGGATTTTTGATGCGTTTATAATTTGTCAAACCCGCCCAAAAGGCGGGTTTTCTATTACTGCCTCATGGGATTAGTTACAGATAATGGAGGTAGCATGAAGAAAATTTTCGTTTTCGGTAAACCTGGTAGTGGTAAATCCACTTTGAGTAAGAATCTGGCATCAGCTACAGGAATAAAATTGCATGCATTAGATTCAATTGAATATAAAAAAAATGGCGATCTGGTAGATCGAGAAACGTTCGACGAGAAACATGAAAATATACTATCCTCTGATAATTGGATTATTGACGGCTTTGGGCCAATTGAGTCATTTAATAAGCGACTAGATGTAGCTGATACATTAATCTATATAGACTTGCCTTATGTTATCAGTTATTGGTTAGTGACAAAGCGACTTTTAAAAAGGGTGGTTGTCAAGCCCGAAGGTTGGCCTGAAGGTAGTTCTGTTTTAAAAGGAACTTTAAAAAGCTATAAAACCTTAAATATTTGTCCAGGGTTTTGGAATGATAGTTTTATGCGAAAATTAGAAAAAATATCGGCTAATAAATCTTTACATGTAATTCGGTCGATTTCTGAATTAAATAGCTTTGTTGACGAAAATGTGAAATAAAAATATATAACAAAACCTTTAATGTGCTGACACTTTGCTTTGTGGTAATCTACCACAAAGCAACAACACTTAAAAACACACCTTAAGACTGCGATATTTGGATTCACTAAATTTAACTTGAGTGTGGCATCACCGTCTTGGGTCTGAAATATAGAATTACAAAACTTGCCTCTAAACAAAACTCAACTAATTGATAGCGATCATGTTTTATCAGTGGCTGTAAAGGCATTTTGAAGTGTTGCCGGCAAGGATGCCGGCATCAAACACCAGGGATAGTAATTGTGTCTTCAAAATAACATTACAGCCACTGACAAAACCTCACAGGCTGAGTTTTATTTAGAGGCAAGTTACTAAATATTCACGAAAAGTAATTGAATCTTCCACGAAGAGAACTTTAAAATATTGATTGTTATAGCTGCTTTTAAGATTTGCGGCGAGGCATTTGATATCTCTAACAGGTTGTTGAAAAACTCACAGGTGAGCGCGAGACAAAACAAAATTAGGTGAAAAAGCGCAGTTTATGGGTTATAAACGAGCATCTTGAGGCGAATTTTAACGCAGTATCGTACCAGATGAGAGTTTTTCATCAGCCTGCTAAAATTACTTTTAACGATATAGTCAATCACTAACTCAGAACTCATGCTGTTTTTAATGGCAGAGTCAATTGTTCCGGTTAATATAATAATTGTCATATTGTATTGCTGCACAAATTGCCCCTATTTCATATATATCTTCTAGTTAAAACTTGATTTAACAGATTATTCTTATCCATTATTTGCAATAATTTCCTTCAGATTTGAAATATTGTACGACATTCTTGATGCCAAGAAAAAAACCTGGGCCAGGAATTAGAGAACTTCAGTTTTGCCAGGTTGAACATAGACGAAGCAAATAGTGCTAGCAAGTGCTAAACATGCCCTCAACGTTAATAGAACAGGTATTAATCTCGCATACTCTAATGAATTACTGGCTATCAGATGCACAATTGACAAGTAGGAAACGAATACACATACAAATGACTTACCTTCTCGAACAAAATTGAGTGCACAGCGCATTCAAATACTATGTGTCGTTTCACCGTGAGTGCCAACACTTTGCCGTATTGCGTCAAATAATTCACAACCGCAAAATTTATTCAGCATACAATTTTTTTTAAGGTCATTTCATTTTCAATATTTACTGAAGGCATAGCGTTCAACAATGTTACACATATTAAAACTGCTGATACCTGCCATTGCTCCATCATGGAATTTTTTTGACATCATTACCGCATCCCCCCGAATTCAGTTCGCACTGCTTGAATCAGAAAACGAAATACCAAGTCAATGGATCGAATTTCGGCCGCATCCCACACATCTCACTTTTTTGCAAATGCTAGGGCGACTCCTCTGGAACGCAAAATGGAACGAAACGATGTTTACTATCGGTTGCGCCGAACGCCTTTTGATCAACCCAACAAAACATAGCGAAGACGAAATATTGTTTCATATTTACAATGATCTTAAGGAAATGTCTTCGTCCATCGATTTTCAAAATGCAGCGTATTTGCAATTTCGTATTGTGTTGATTGAGCGACAGGGTGAAGAATTAAAGCAAACAATCGGTTTCCATTCACGTATCGATACTTTACCAGAATGGAATAAAGTGTGAGCCTCGATTATGCGATACGTCTAACCGAAATTTTAATGGGCTTTGCTTATGCACAACAAAGCCTTGAACATCTTGTATCAAAATCATATGAACGTGTGTTATTCCTCATACGCTTATGCCTTGCAACATTATTAATCGTAGGCTTTTACAGTAACTGGGCTGTTTATTTATTGTTACTACTCGCATTCGCCATTCTGCATCGTTTTCAGGGTCCGTATAATGGTGGCGCTGATCGTATGAGTTTACTGGTATTGTTCTGCCTGTGTCTGGCACATTTGGCGCCAACGCAATTTTGGAAAGAAATGGTCTTTGGCTATCTTGCCCTGCAACTTGTCTTATCTTATTTTATATCCGGTTGGGTTAAGCTAGCCAATCCAGAGTGGCGAAATGGGCGCGCTCTGCGCGATGTATTCCAGTTTTCCGTTTATCCAGCCAGCGAATCTTTACGACATTGGTCCAGGTGGCCAAAATTGTTGTTTATCATGTCGTGGGGCGTTATGTTATTCGAATTACTATTTCCTTTCTCACTACTCTCAAACACAACGTTAGCCGTTGCGCTTTTGGTTGCCGCAAGCTTTCACTTAAGCAATGTATTTTGTCTGGGCTTGAACCGATTTTTCTGGATTTGGATATCCGCTTACCCATCAATTATTTGGTTTCAACAACGAGTATTCTCAAGTATGCCAATGCAATAACGCGAATCACACACAACAATGTTGTTGGAAAATTCGAAGTACTTGAGCAAGGCTAAAACCATTTAAACAGAATTAAATCCATTCAATATAACAAGCTGATAAATTGTCGATTTGCCTCTCAAAGGGGTTCCCTTAAATTGATTAATTAGTGAGTATATAGTGGAAAATATTATAAATTTGTCAATAATTCAGTCGATATAGTCAGAGCGACAGAAGCATTGCCAGGACTTTTCTTGATGGGGCAACACAGAATGAAAATCTTTCAATATCCAATAGCTATAACATTGTTTTATTTGATGTTTTTCCCTGGGGTTTCAATTGCCGAGCCTAAAAAAAGCTATACCATCGGCATCGTCCCTCAGTTTGAAATCAGACACTTAAGAAAAATTTGGAATCCAATAATCAGCGAGCTAGAAAAAAGTGCAGGCTACAAACTGCAATTTAAAGGCTCTCCCACAATTTCTGATTTTGAAAAAGAACTAAATAATGGCAAGTTTGACTTTGCTTACATGAATCCTTATCACATGTTACTGGCGAACAAAGCTCAAGGTTATGAACCTTTGATACGGGATAATGGGCGCCAACTGCATGGCATACTTGTTGTAAAAAGAGGCAGTAATATAAAAACAATTCATGACCTAAATGGTAAAAAAATTGCCTTCCCCGCGCCAAATGCACTCGGTGCTTCCCTTTTAATTCGAGCTAACTTAAAAAATCAGTTTAAGATTGATTTTGAGCCTATTTACGTTAAAACACACAGCTCGGTTTATCTTAATATTATTGTTAACCAAACGGCTGCTGGTGGCGGTGTGCAGAAAACACTTAATCAACAAAGTGAAAATATCAAATCTGGTTTACGCATTTTACATCGATCCCCAAAAGTATCACCTCATCCATTTGCTGCACATCCCAGGGTACCTGTAGAAGTGCAAAGAACAATTCAAGATATGCTGATAAAAATGGATAGCCACTCGCTTGGCAGAGCATTGCTTGAAAAGATTCCGATGAAAAAAGTCGGAGCTGCAACGATGAAGGACTATCAACAGTTAAAAAATATGGGCTTGGAAGAGTTTTATGTCACCCAATAAATTTTTTTCTTTCCTCAACTTTGGTATACGTGCGAAATTATCAATTCCTTTTCTCATCGGTTTAACTGTCATTATTGGTGTACTTTTTTTCGTATGGCAACCAAACCAATTAGCATTAAAAAAATCTCAGTTTATTAATAGCCAAACCAAAATTCTCAAGTCTCTTAGCCCCAGCCTGATTCAAAATATACTCTCCAATGATTTATCTGACCTGTACAGTATTCTTGAAAACTCTCTTATCATTCATAAAGAAGAATGGCGATATTTGCAGTTGGAAGATCATGATAAAAAAACGCTGTATCCTATTTTCGCCGAAAAACCTGACCTAACGAATGATATTGTTAAAATTCAGCTTCCATTGGAAGAAAACGACGAAATTTTTGGTTATTTGTACTTATATACCGATTGGCAGCCTGAAAAAAAACAACAAATAAAAAACATCGACATTATTAGCATTTGGTCAATAGTTGTATTTACCTTCATTGCTGTTTTAAGCTTTGTTCTACAAACACGCTGGATTCACAATCCCATCAAAGCTTTAAATAACATTACTTATCAATTCGCTCAAGGCAATTATGAAACGAAACTTTCCAGCTGTTCAGCCGATGAAATTGGCTCACTGACAAACTCCATTGATCATATGCGCAAAAAAATTCAATCGACGTTGAATGACCTATCAGAAAAAGAAAAACTACAACGCTCAATTCTGGAAATTGCACCTGATGCCATTATTACAATGGATGAAACTGGCATTATAAAATCTTTTAACCCCGGAGCTGAAAATATATTCAATTACGAAGCACAAGAAGTCATCGGCCAGAACATAAAAATGCTGATGCCCAATGATATCGCCCAATCACATGACCAATATGTGAGCAATTACAACTATACTGGCAACTCAAATAAAATTGGAAAAACGCGTGAAATATACGGAAAGAAAAAAGATCAAAGTGAATTCCCAATTGAATTAGCCATCAATGCAAAAATAATTGAAGGGCAATATCTATTCACTGGTGTATTACGAGATATTTCAGAACGGAAGCGACTCGAGAAAATCAAAGGTGATTTTGTCTCAACCGTTAGCCATGAGTTGAGAACACCACTTACAGCGATAAAAGGATCACTTAGCCTAATCAGAAATGGGTTAGGTGAACATTTTTCTGCCCCCATTGATAACTTACTGGAAGTTTCCGAAAGAAATGTTGAACGGTTACATTTTCTCATCGACGACATACTTGATATCTCCAAGCTTGAATCAGGCTCCATGACGTTCAATCTGGAAAATATTGACCTTAACTCATTCATCAATTCTGCGGTTGAAATTAACCAACACTATGCCACTAAAAACAATACAAGATTTTGCTTTAATCAAACGTTAAATAACATACAAGTTTTTGCAGACCAAGATCGCCTTATGCAAGCAATTAGCAATCTCATGTCAAATGCTGCCAAATATTCACCAGCTGACCAGGCAGTAGAGATTTTTACCAGCCAGGTAAACAACGACAATATCAAAATCTCCATAAAAGATTATGGGCCAGGCATCCCAATTGAATTTCAAGATAAACTCTTTGAGAAATTCACTCAGGCAGACACAGGTGACACTCGTCAAGTTGGTGGAACGGGGCTAGGGCTCAATATAGCGAAAATTATTGTTGAAAAAATGAAAGGCAATATAGAATTTGAAAGTAAACCTGGTAAAGGTGCCACTTTCCATATTGTTTTGCCTATTTACCATGGACAGTAATCTAACTGTGAATCGATTGTTTTTGCACCTGTTTTTCAACAAGACAGCCGTTAGCAAACCAGAAATCCAATTCAGCAAATTAAATTGATGCCGACTCCAATGCGATTGACAAATTTTCGAGACACTTCTCCCACCCCTGGTTGTGCAATCTTCGTGAGTTGTCATCAGGAAACAAAGAATGTTCCAACATCAATTCTGACGTATTACTAGAAAGCTCTTTAAAATGTAGTTTAACAATCGTATCTTTGACTAAATGATTACTCCAGGTAAAAACGATTGTATTGTAGCGATTGATCTCTAAATATTTTCCATACAATTCTGAATCACTGCCATCAAGAAAATGCATGGTAATCTTATAATTACCGTTGGTGACAAACTGATTTTCCACCGTACAACAATTCTCACGCAGCGTTCCACCAAAAAACCAACGCTGCATTATCTGTGGATTCGACCAGGCATCAAAAAGTTGCCGCTTGGATAATTTAAATTTCTTTTTAAACACTAAGTTCGATGCGCTCATCCTTATTCACACTCTCAGATTCTATTTTTTGTTTGACACGCTGTTCACATATTGCTCGAGATCATTCAATCGGTTCTGCCAAAATTGTGCAACACGACTAACGTATTTGGCAACTTCTAACCAGGTATCATGATTCATATGGCAATATACTGTTCGACCTTTCTTGACCTTGTAAAGTAAGTCTGCCTTTTCAAGCAATGCAATATTTTTCGAAATCGTCGCCAAACCCACATCGAAATGTGTGGCAAGATCAGTTACTGTAACCGGCCCTTCTGACAATAAATCTAATATTTGCCTTCGTTTTGGATCGGCCAAAGCAAAAAAGATTTGGTCAAACTTATTTATACTTTCCATATTTGGAAAGTATAGCTCATCACACAAGCATTTCAATAGCCATTAAACCTTTAATTACAACGCCTTACTTATTTTCATGTTTTATATACAAAAACTTTACTCTCCATCGATTTTGGATAAGCTTATCAAGGTAGCACCACTACATTACCTTAGATAAATATCCAGGAGGAAACTATGGCTAACATCACACATCAAATTGGCGTCACTGCAGATCACGATAAAATCTTTTATGCACTGACAAATATTGACGGCTTGTCAAACTGGTGGACGAATGAAACCAGCGGCTCGGCGAATAAAGATGGTACGATTAAATTCGCGTTTAACGGCGATGGGCCGGAAATGAAAGTGACGGATGTAAGTAAAGATTCAGTAAAATGGGAGTGTCTATCCGGGCCTGACGAATGGTTAGGTACAAATTTGCTTTTTAAACTCGAGCCTTGTGAAAATCAAACACGTATTTTTTTCAGTCATAGTGGATGGAAAGAAGAAACCCCTTTCCATTATCATTGCAGCATGAAGTGGGCCGTGTTTATGTTAAGCCTGAAAAACTATCTGAACACTGGCAAAGGCAATCCATTTCCAAACGATATTCCCATTGAAGAGAATTGTTGATTAATATATTTTGTACTCTAGGGAACGCATGAATTACTCTCGAATAAAGATTGCGTTCCTTTTTCCTGTAAATTTTCTCAACATATAAATTCGCTATTTAGCAGAAACGATTTCTCGAGAGCCTCTGATTAAGTCATCTAACGAATGCAAGCGTTGTTTACCCCTCAAGGGGGTACCGAGGAAAAACAATCTCAAAATGCTCATCGTAAATGAGCATTTTGAGATTGTTTTCGTCTAGCTCTCATCTCGTTGTCTAACTTAATCAGAGGCTCCTTAGTCAATTCTTGTCCATTTGGGGTTTAAACTAAATTCTACCGTAAACACACTTTATCTTTTAAATTTACTAAAACATATCTTATTCACTCCTGATTTCTACTGTTCTTATTCAAATTGTTTACAAACCTGGTGCACTTACAATCAATTCAATAGCAGCATTCGAATCATGGAATTTCGTTGGGCGAAATTCACTCAACATGCCTAATCCTATGCAACAGGTTTTGCTTAAGAAAAGATCCACTTGATTTTAATCAGCCATTTTTTCACTCAGCCTGTTAAAATAATGTAAATATTCTAACAATAAAATATTTTTGAATAATTCATTCCAGAGTGATGTACATCACTCTTCACCAGAGAATTTTGTGAGAAAGTTCATGAACACATTCAAGCTTTATTAACAACTAACTCAATTTGTAATAACAGTATATTTCTTATAATAGGAGCTTCAAAAAATGCTGTGTAATTTCAGATCAACTAAAAATAAATACAAACATAGATTGCTGACAACATCGGTAATTGCTTTATTAACGCTTTCCGCTTGTCAACACGAAGAGGAAGAAAATAATGGAAATACAGATAACATAACAGGTGAGAAAACAACCACCGACGAATATACATTACGAGCGTTCGTCGATAATCTGAACGGAATCGGACTGGTGTTACAAAATAACAATGGCGACGATATAAGCCCGGACGTTAATGGAAATGTTACCTTTCCAACTAAACTCGCTGATGGCGCCAACTATAACGTTACTATCTTAACTCAACCTTCCTCACCTTCCCAGGACTGTTCGGTTAGAAGCGGCACTGGTGCAGGCACAATCAATGGCGCCGATGTTTCTGATGTTTGGGTCGATTGTACAAATGTTATCACCAATATCAGCATACTAGACCAGTCACCAGGTGTTGACGAGCAACATGTTGCATTGGATGAGAAAATTAGTTTTACACTATCTGCAAACGTATATGCGCCGAGTGCAATAAATGCTAATTTCAAAGTCGTTGGCCCGGACGGCGAACTCAGTGGTGACGTTTCAAACAATGGCGCAGAAATTATCTTCACACCTGATGCACCACTTCGCAGTTTAACTGAATACGAAGTTACGATTACCAACGCTGTTGAAGACATTGATGGAAACTCGTTAGACGCAAACCATTCGTATAAATTTAACACCACTGTAAACCCTGGCAAATGGTACAAAATAACTAATCATGCACAGGGAGAAAGTAAAGCCCTGGATACTTCTAACCCAAATTATGTATGTTATATGGGGGATAATGGAAACTACACAGGCCAGTATTGGCGCTTTACCCCAAGCGAATCAGCTAATGGTTATTACATCATGCAGAGTCGGTTTGCGGGAGAACGAGAAGCCATGGAAGGTGCGAATGGAACAAACCCATGTTTGTTTACTGGGTTTACAGACAGAGGCAATCCTTTATCCGGTCAACTTTGGAAAATATCATCCGAGGGCGGCAGCTTTTTCCGACTTCAAAATTTGAATTTAGGAGCAACTCACTCACTAGGAGCGACAACTATTCCAAAACTCGAAATTACTAATATCAATAGTCCATCACAACATTGGAAAATGACCGAATTGGAGAATGTATCCAATGTCAGCATAAACCAATTTGTTTACGTCGCAGGCACCGCCAGTTATCAATACGGTGCATCAAATGCAATCCCAAACATGGGTATTAGCAATGCTCCGGCGGATACTGATTTTGGACGTTGGGCCATGCTAAGTAACGGTAGCTCGTACAAAATGATGGCAATAAAACGAGGTACAAACGATACGCTTTATGAATTTGTATTTAATTCCACCACAGAACAGTATGTGCGGAGCAGCAAAACATACAAAATAACAGACATTCCGACAGAAGCTAATCCTTCAAGTATTGCTATGCTAAACTCTGATGTTGGTGAGCATCTGTACATGTTAGATAAATCTGGTACAGCAATACATCAATTTTTCAATACCAGTGGTAATGATGACTTTGTCTACGGTGGTGGCAGTTCACTACCTGTTATCAAGAAAATTGATATAACCGGCGGCCCCAATGATGCAGACTGGAGCCGATGGGCAATGTTAAACGACGGTGGCAAATATCGTTTATATGCAATGAAAAACGCTAGCAATGACACCTTTTATCAATTTGTTTACAACCCAAATTCAGGAAATTATGAATATGGCTATGACAATGCGATAGAGGTACAAACAATAACAGGTATTCCAATATATTCTGATCGTCAGAGTTTCGCTATGCTGCACGATAATAGTAAATATCGTTTGTACATGTTAAATCGATAATCTTCGTATTTTTTGAAAAAACCTCCCGCAGTTAGGGAGGTTTTTTTTGTGTAGAGCTACTGGAGTTGATTTCATTTAGTGAAAATCAAACATTATCGTATTGTCTTTTATATCACTCCCGTCAATTATTCATTTAACGCTATTCAATCGGTAAAATTTACTTAACAAAACAACTTATAGAGTGATTTACCAATTTCATATCCTGATAACATCAATAATTTGAAAAGCAACTTGCCAGTTTCCCATAAATAAGTAACTATTGAGTGATTGATTTTCAAGCATATGACTTAAAGGTAATGTAAATGAGTGAAAAAACATCTTCCCTCTGGGGAGGGCTGTTCAGACAGAAAAAACCCTGGTACGAAAATGTTGCCGAGATGTGGGCCAATACGCCTTTTTTTAAAAACATTCCGGTGAAAGAGATACGTAACCTCTCGAAAAATATGCACCTGAGAACATATCAGGCTGATGAAGTTATTTTTCACCATGGCGACCAGGGAGCAGGTGCAGCAATGATCATTTCCGGGCGAGTCGAGATTCGATACGATGGTGCAGTATTGGCAACTCTAGAACGTGGTGATTTTTTCGGTGAAATTGCTCTGGTGCTCGAGGAACGTCGCACCGCTGATGCAGTAGCCATAGACACCTGTGAGTTAGTCTTTTTTCTTCGTCTGGACTATGAAGAGTGGATACATCGTAAACCTCAACACGCAGCCAAACTCAGCACTAATCTGGCGCATGTGCTTGCCCAACGCTTGTTACATGCCAATAAAATGCTGTCAGATCAGAGAGAAAAAAATGTGGTCTAGGCTATTGGCAAATCCGGTTATACACGCAACGTTAATCTTTTTGCTAATCGTTTTCATTTCTTTATTTTTTGCCTGGCTTTTAAGTCCGGTATTACTGCCCTTAATTATATCCAGTATATTGTATCTCTTCCTAAAACCCGTAATTATCACCCTGGAAGGCAGGAGTATGCCTGATAATCTCGCGATAACACTTGTCATAGCGATCCTGTCTGTTGCCATCATTGGCAGTTTCGTAATCCTGCTACCTCTTTTGTTTGACCAGCTTCAGGATTTACAAGGACGTCTGCCCAGTCTTTGGCAAAAGATATCTGTGTTTGTTAATCAAATCAGCGAACAAGTTAATGAAATAACCGGTGTAACGTATGATGCGAATGCTATGTTACAAAGTGTCTTAAAAAATATCGAAGAAACCGGTGCAACATTGGTAATCTCTTCCGCCGCGATAATGATGCAATTTTTGATGGTTGTTATTCTGGCCCCACTCATCACCTATTTTCTTTTGAGAGATTTTCACGTGATGAGAAATCGTATTATGAGTTGGTTACCCAATCAAAGTTTTGAGCTTGGCTGGATCATCTATCATGCTGTTGTATGCCAATTGCAAGACTACCTAAGAGGTATAATGCTACAATCAATAATTATCGCCATAATTGCAAGTTTTGGCTTCTATCTTGTAGGCGTAGAAATGTACTTTCTATTTGGTGTGACCACAGGATTGTTGAATCTTGTTCCTTATGTTGGCCCCCTGCTAGCTGTGATCCCCCCGTTGATTGTCTCCCTGGGTGGTGAAGGTGTTACAACATTCACATTAATCGGTATCCCGGCTGTCGTACTATGCGCCCAGCTGCTTGATAACGTATTGGTCGTGCCGACAGTAATTGCCCATTCAGTCAATTTGCACCCACTTGTTGTTCTGCTGGGTATTATTATTTTTGGTGCATTTTTTGGTTTTATTGGAATGCTGATTGCAATTCCACTAATAGCCATTTCTAAAATTATTTTCACTTCTTTACTTTACGGTTTGAACGAACAGGAAAGTTTTTATAATAAGTAACCATTTTTTAACCCGCAATCTGTCGTTGTCAGTAAAATCAACCTAAATCCAGAATTAAAAATGACAGTCCACCCGGTGCTGCCTGGGGTGTATTTCGCGCGGCTTTATTAGAACATTACCGTAACCAGGGATAATTTTACGCCATCTGGTGGGGTGGACAGGAAAATGAAGACTGGAATGGCAACAGCGAACAACAAATGCATGCCTTTGTTATCTAAATGTATAAAGGCCAGTGCACAGCCCGTGGTGGAAATAGCTATTTAGCCAAAATTGAGATGAAGAAACATTTGGCGCTATATAGATAGTATCGGTCCTTGCCCACATAAAACTGGACATCAAGCATCCATAAATGGATGCTGAATGGTAACTATTATGACTATATAACGCCAAATTCGAAATTACTTTATATACACTAGTAAGACCAAAAAATGATAACTTCAAATGCTCAGTACAAGTTTGCACACAATCCCGAGCTACTAGTGTACGCTGCTCATTAATAAGCGTGCATCATTAGAGACAAATTTCGTATTTTTCCAAGTCAATTTCTTCTCTTTACCCCAACGCAAAAAAAGCAATCCACAAATAAGCAACAAAACTATATTTGGTTCAGGAACGGTACTCCCAAATACTTTTGCATTGGCACCTGCAAGCAGCCAATATTCTTTGCCATATAGCAATTGAGTGGTAACTGACAATGTACCGGTATAATCCTGTTGAACCAATAAATCCGAGCCACTAAAACTCTCAAGCATGATATCTTCCGCTAGAGCATTAACTAAATCATCTTCGATCAAAAGAAAAGCTAACAAACTTATATCAAATAATCCAAATTTATCTGCCTCACCCATTAAACTAGCTTGATAATCCAGCTCAAATGTCACATCAACAGAATCACCTGCATTACCGCCAGAAATAACAAAATGGTTATCAAAGTCTGCAATAGCTAGTCCTTTAACTTCTTCAGAGTCATTCATCAAAGACAAGTCAGAATGCGTCGAAAGTTGAACTGAAGCATCGACGCTTTTTGATACGAGATCACCAAAAATCACTTCATAAGCTGCTTTTGAATTAACATGATCTGTTGACCCTAATGCTGAAATATTCGAATTATTTCCCAGATCCTCGGTGAAATTTCTATCTGGAACAGACCCTATATCCTCTGCATTCGCAGCAACTGACCCATACCATTGATCCGCCCATATAAGTTCAGCCGAAGGATTTGACGCAGAGACTCTCAGGTCTAGAAAATTCATTTCACTGTATGCCGAAACAGATTGTGCCTGCGTGTTACTCATCCCCATAAAAAGAAAACATAAAACACTCCCCACCAATTTTACAGATTTTCCATTTAACACTTATATTCTCCTATCATTGTTTAATTTATTTGTACTCCATCAATGAACCGTTACATTCTTTTAGTAATTGAGATCAACATAAAATATGATCAACAAAGCATATTCATTTAATAAACAATTCCTTTTTAAGTATTTTTTCTTGCACGTATTTCATAACAGAGATTTTCAGAGGATTTCTGACTTTACGAACTTGATTTTTTTATTGTATTTTTACGATAGAAAAAACACCTGAATTTAATCTGAAGTATAATTCTGCACACTATAACTTTCGATCATATAAACTCAGGTAAAGCAAAGCAGAAATATATTTTATATTGTTATTAAACACTTTAAGCCTGTCACTACGTTATCGAGATAAAAATAACAAACCGATTTCGGAGGAATTTATTACAAAATACAACTACCCGTAACATCTGTTCATCTATTGGTAATAATTAATGCCATATGATGTAAAAAAACACGAAAGAAAACTAATATTGACGAATTACATTGGTATTAATGGGCTATGCGCTACACTTTCCCACTCAACTGATGTGAAGCACTAGTGTTTTGAGGACAAACTAACAGGGAGAAAAATAAACTGAGTAATTTTTTAATATACGATTAATAGGGCCTGTCAAATCCGTTGAGACTGGAGCGACCAAATTCGTTTCGACTTTGATAAACCTCATTCAACTTTCTTAAATTTGATAGCAGTTCACTATATTCATTTGTACCACTTTTAACTGTATCCTTTTTGTTATATCTACGTAGAAAAGTCAGATATTTTCCTGCCTGACGATAGTCTTCAAAATAGATATTCAGCATACCTAACAAATATGCTGATCGAATACTGGATTCATGTGTTAAATAGGGAAAGATAGACTCCAAACGTCGAATGATCTCGTTCAATACATCTTCCGCTTCATTTTCTTGCGCATCACACATGAATAGTTCTGCTATTATGAACAGATAAAATAAAGATTTTCGCGCTGGATTATAATTACGTAACCGAGGCCCCCGTCGTTCACCCATTTCAAACATTCGATCACTACTGATAACAGCCAGTTGGTAAGAAAGAATCGCCTGCTCAAGTGATCTATCTTCATTAAAAAAATCATTGAGACAATCACCAAGCAAGCGTTTTCGCTCATCGCTTGTATCCAACCAATGCGCCGAGATTTCGCTGGCATCAAAGGAAGCTGTTTTCACATCACCATTGCCCATTGTTCTAACAAAATTTTGCACATCATTTGACGCAAAATAACATACAGGGCAAACCGCTATACGAATCAAATTAAAATCACAAAAATCCTTACCGGGATAGGCCTGCAAATATTTTGTAACACCAAAAATATTCGTTTTTGACTTCATTGATCGCCTCTCCAAGGTACGAAACGGAATATTTTCTTCTTCGCAAAATGGGCAAGTGACTAACTCAATGTTTAAGGCATTATTTTTTGACTTTTTGTCAGGCTCTTTTGAATCTGGTGGTTCATAAATTGTAGAATGTAAAAGTTGGACAATACCCTGACTAGCGCTCACCATGCCATTAAATTTTAATTTGACATAGAAGGTATCAACCTCTCCCGTTTTTTGCTTAATCGACTCCGCGACCACTTTGGCTGGCTTAAATGAAGAAAGCAGCTGATTATTTTGATAAGAATGAATTTGAAGCATTCCTTTTTGATATGGCCTGATGCCGTATTTCGTCTTAGCCATACAGGACTTCATGGTGATATCGAAAAGTTCCACTTTTGCTTTATTCTCACCGACCTTCAGTTCAGCAACAAAATATGATTCACTTTCTGAATTTTCCATTTAAACTCCAAAATCCAAAGCTATTACCTCAAAATATATCTATAAAATCTGCCCATAGTTGAGGATTTAATTGTTCAACGGAAAACAGATTATTAACAAACCACTAAACATATTAAAAGATGAGAATCAATTTTATATCGTCAACGGAGTATGCACTCCGTTGACGACCAAAGGGGAGAGCTTCACTTCTCCCCTTTGGAAACCCCATCGGGTTTGTGTCCTCAGCAAGCTACGGAGAATTAAGATTAAAGCAATGAAAATTCCAACAAAATACAATAATAAGGTATCAATAGTTTCAGAACACCAACGCCAATTTTTCAATCAAACATTTAATCCATCACGGTGAATATTCAGGATAGTTTCTGATGTATCTGTTCCAACTAAATAATGTATAAGAGGATTTCTTAAATTACCTGTATGAATTTATCGGCTGGAAATACAAAAATATGAATTCAAGCTAACAATGTGATATTACGAATACACAGATTAGAGCACATCTGATTACGATCACAACTAATTGATTTAATACTTAAAATCAATTCATAAACGCAACCACCATTGCTTTTTGCATTTTATGAGGAATTATTGACCTGGATATTGCATATAGCTTGGCTCAATCAACAAGGTTATCGTTTTCAAGTTAAAACCAGTTCTAATACCTTGCCTGCACATTACACACATCTCGGCATATACTTATATATAAGCATAGTACAAGGTGTTAAACTTTTTAACCCAATCAAGTAACCGAAAGGAATTCGGCATGAATGATTGGGTAAAAAAAGAAGTCTCAGGGAATGTCATCAACGACGCAAGGCTCAAAAAACGCATGGAAAAACTACTCGCTTCATTGAGCAAAAAGCCAGAATCCAGCATTCCGTCGGCTTGCAATGGCTGGGCAGAAACACAAGGAGCCTATCGATTTTTGGATAATGGTAAAGTGTCGTTTTCCGAAATATTATCTGGCCATCGTC